>MWVX01000227.1_pt1 | contig 16199 bp, 18 predicted proteins | sample 1047311 | NCBI WGS metagenome assembly MWVX01 (sample SAMN06349984, study PRJNA376086) | soil metagenome | isolation source: MtG-4 sample Antarctic (ecotone) soil | place: Antarctica | collected 2015-01-13 | reverse complement strand
CGGTTAGTAATGGGTTAAGAGAGAGGGAAGTTGAAGACCTGATAAGTAAGTTTATGCAGAACCGTAAGGTTTGTTGTTTCGAAATTTCTGAAGTAAATCCTACGCTTGATAAAGAAAACCTAATGGCGGAGATTGCTTTTAATATTTTACAGCGTAGTGTTAATGTGTTATTGATGAATTAGGGAAGATTGAGTGTATTTGCGCTACGCAGCAGCAGTAGCGTTTTTTTTGATAAACAGCTAACAAAGAACAAATTAAAAAAATTGCTCCCGAATATAGGTAGCGTATTTTAACGGTAATTCAACTGTTAGGCACAATAGCATAGTGACACCCTGAGATATGGACACAACCCAAATTTTTAAGAATGCTCCTATATATATTGTAACTCGATTTTACACCATAAACAATTATGTATGGAAAGCTTTCTTTCCTGAAAATGAATTAAATGAACGCTTAAGAAAATTAGACAACAAAGAGCTTTCGAAAAAGGAACTTTCACGTTTAAAGGATATAGTTTCCGAAGCCTCACTAGTAGTTTTTATTTTTCTCTTAAAGCGATTTTTCACAGAAGGCTCAAATGCTGCAAAAAAAGCTGTTGATATATTTAGTGAACTAGGAATAGAAGGTTTCCAAATTGGTTCAAAATACTTTAGTGAAAGAAACGAGAATGTAATTGAAGGTGATGAATTAGCAGAAGCATTGATTTCAACAATCGATGATAAGGAATTACTAGACTTGATAAATAACTCTAATCAGGTTTATCAAATTATAGACAGGTACAAACAAGTAATTGAACGAAAAAATTAAATGGCAAACTATCTTTTTGACCAGGCAAAAACTCAAGTTGAACTTCAAAATTTTTTCGATGCACACAAAGCGAAACTTTCAAGCTTTGGAAACTTTGTCAACCAGACATTTGAAGCGTTTGCTTTCGCAAAAGTAATTGAATGGTATCAGGACAAAGGCTATACAACTGAAATAATAAACCCGAAAATTAATGGAATAGAGACCTTTAGGTTGAAATTTTCAACTAGAGGTACACCCAATAAATTTTCATACGCCGTAATGACCCTTGGTGACGAAACTATTCAAATTAGGCATCAGTGAAGAGTATCAACTGCTAGCAATTCGGACAAACTTAAATATTGTGCTAATATTTGTTGTGACGTGGTTGTACTTGATAATGAAGACCTCAAGTATTTTAATAGCGAAGCCCCAATACCAAGCAATTGGCTCATTAGTTTTGGAGAAATGAAACATATGTCGGCTTTTGCTGAACTTGTTGCAAGTTTTTTAGGTTTAGTTCACGAATTAGCACCCAAGCGACTAAGAAAAATCCGCAAAAGAGGGATGGTTCCTAAACACCTTCCACCTTTTCTATACGTAAGTGGATAGATGAACCCTACAGCGAAAGGACTATTTGAAACAATTAAGAGAAGGAAATATGACGTTGACATTTACTCTTTTGAAAACCCTCTCTGAAAAGCTACTGTGCCAAACTATTTGGAATAAAATCATGATTTCTACTATTAATCTTTTGAAAGATGGTTTGGATTTTAAGATTCCAGTATATCTAATCCAGGGCGAAGAGGATATTTTAACTCCTAAAGAGATTACAAAAGAATATTTTAATAAGATCAAAGCCCCTAAAAAGGAATTCATACTATTGCCAAAAACGGCTCATGATTTTAATCTATCAGTTGTGGAGATGCAATATATAATAATGAAAGAGTATTTCTGCCATTGATAAATAGATAGTAGAATAACTCATTAAAGAATTAAACTGGTTGCTATTTTCGGTTTTGTAAAAGTTGGGTTGGACAAACAGTATCAGTTAGGTGTAGCTTTGGTATTTTTCAAATCCATAACCTTCATAAAGCCGAAAACGTTGCGGTGCTCAATTTAATTTGCAACTTTAAATGTAAAGTATAATTGTATTGACGTTTTTTTAAAATCTACAGTTAGCAAAAATCATTAAAAGTTTTTATCAAACCTTTCGAAAATGAAGTAGGCACAAATTTTAGTTCGTCTTTCGCTTTGGTTATGTCAAACCCTGTTTTTGCAGGTCTTTTAGCCGGTTGTTGAAGATCTTCCGCACGAATTTTTTCAATTAGAATAGGATCAAAACTTAAATAATTGGCAACGGCAATTGCCATTTGGTATGGACTAAGTTTGTCCTCTCCTGAAATATGAAAAACACCTGTTGCTCTTTTTTCTACAATGGTTTTAATCGCCTTGGCTAAATCTTCCACATAAGTTGGGGTACGCAACTGGTCATCAAAAATGCGCAGGGTTTCACCTTTCCGTAACCCTTTAGCCACAACGGTTAAAATATTATCACGCCCTGATTTTGGATGTCCGTAAACTAAAACAGTTCGTACAATCCCCCACTCAAAGACATATTCCTTTACTTCTTTTTCTGCCAGGAGTTTTGTTTCTCCATAATAATTTACAGGGCCGTTTTCATCATCCTCATGATACATTCCCTTAACTCCATCAAAAATGAAGTCTGTGGAAATAAATATGAAAAAGCTTTTGTAAAGGCTGGCCTGCTTTAGTAAATATCGGGTGCTTGCCACGTTAGTTAAATTAGCCTGCTCTCTATTTAATTCACATTCATCTGGCTTTGACATGGCGCCGGCGTGAATAATGATATTTGGCCGGTGCTTTTGCACTACTTCTTTCACATCGCTTTCATTTGTAAAATCTAATTTTTCATAATAAAAATTTATATGGCTATAATTAAGCCTACAGTCGCCTTTGCCTGTTGCAATTATTTTATAATCTGTCATTAGCAATTCACATAAATAACTTCCTAAAAATCCATTTGCTCCTGTAATAAGTATAGTCTGCATTTTTCAAATATAAAAAGTGTTTGTTTATTCAAATGAAGGTGCAACACGTAGAGGAAAACTAATTTTTTTAAGAAACAATTACTACCCGCTGCATAGCCCTTTATTAAAACTGGTAAATGAAGTTTACTTTAAAATTTGTGTGTATAAAATACACAACGGCACAATAACCTATTTTTGAAAGTTTTTAGGGCATAGCTCTATTGTAGAAACTAAGTATAAATGCAAAAGAAAATAAAGCGCATCGGTGTCCTTACATCGGGTGGTGATTCTCCGGGAATGAATGCTGCTATACGTGCAGTTGTGCGTACGGGAATATATCATGGATTAGAAGTGTTTGGAATTATGCGTGGTTTCCAGGGACTGATTGAAGATGATATCATAAAAATGGAAAGCAGGTCAGTTGCCAACATTATCCAGCGTGGCGGAACCATTTTAAAAACTGCCCGCTGTAAAATATTTCACACACCAGAAGGAAGAAAAAAAGCTTATGATATTTTAAAAAAGCATGGCATAGAGGGTCTTATTATTATCGGGGGTGACGGGTCTTTTCGTGGAGCAGTTGAATTCAGTAATGAGTTTGATATAGCCTGCATAGGCATTGCAGGCACTATTGATAAAGATATTTTTGGTACTGATTTTACAATTGGTTTCGATACGGCAGTAAATACCGCTATAGAAGCCATTGACAAAATACGCGACACAGCCGATGCACATGACCGCCTGTTTATTATTGAAGTGATGGGAAGGGATTCAGGATATATAGCATTGCACAGTGGTATAGCAACTGGTGCCGAAAACATTTTGATACCCGAACTAAAAACGGATATAGAGGATATAATCAAATCGCTACAAGAAAAAGAAAGAAGAAGAAAACTGGTAAATATTATTGTTGTAGCAGAAGGAGACGAATATGGAGGCGCCACTAATGTTGCTAAAATAATAAAAGATCGTTTGCCGGAAACTGAAACACGTGTGTGTATTCTTGGCCATATTCAACGCGGTGGTGCGCCCTCCTGTCTTGATCGTTTAATTGCAAGCCGTATGGGCTATCATGCAGTAGAATGTTTAATAGAAGGAAAGTATAATGTGTTTGTTGGCATATTAAATAATAAAATGAATTATGTGCCTTTGGAAAAAGTGGGAAAAAAGAAAAATAACATTGGAGAAGAATGGATGAAGATCGTGAAGATATTGGCGAGTTAAATTGCTGATTGCTTATTTCTAATTTCTAATTATGGCAACAATCAAACAATTTGAAGATTTAGAAATTTGGCAAAAGGTGAGAAAGCCTTACCAAAAAGTAGTCGCGGTTACCAAAAGAAGTTCATTTGAAAAAGACTTTCGTTTCCGTAGCCAAATCAAAGCAGCAGCAGGGTCAGTAATGGATAATATTGCGGAGGGGTTTGAGCGAGACAGCAGACTTGAATTTATAAACTTCCTGAGTATAGCAAAAGGATCATGCGGTGAAGTTAGATCGCAGTCATATAGAGCGTTAGATGAAGGATACATTTCTCTTGAAGAACAGTTAGAATTAATGAACGATTGTAAAATATTGAGTACAGATATTGCCAATTTCATTCGCTATCTAAACCAGTCTACAATTAAAGGGCAGAAATTTAGTGGGAGACTTTAGAAATCAGAAATAAAAAATTAGAAATCTTTTTATGAGCAAGAACGTTGTAAAATATTTTCATAAACAAATGGATAAAACGGCTGGTATTGAACATACTTACCACCGCACAAAAATTGTAGCTACAGTGGGCCCGGCGTGTGATACACATGAAAAGTTATTGGAACTGATCAAATGTGGCGTAAATGTTTTTCGTTTAAATTTTTCACACGGAACGCATGAAGACAAAGCAAAGATCATTGACATTCTCAGGCAGATAAATAAAACAGAACCTTACAATATTGCCATATTGGGAGATTTGCAAGGTCCCAAACTTCGTGTTGGAGAAATAGAAAACAATGAAATAGATGTTGAGCCAGGTGATATTTTAACCTTCACTAATGAAAAAGTGATCGGCAATAAAGAACGTATTTATGTTTCCTATCCAAAATTACATGCCGATGTAAAAATTGGTAATAAGATAATGATTGATGATGGCAAATTGGAGGTACAGGTAAAAAATATTTTAAAAAATAATGATGTACAGGTAGAAGTGCTCATGGGTGGAATTATTTCGTCAAAAAAAGGCATCAATCTTCCTGATACAAAAATTTCACTACCGGCCATTACTGACAAAGATCTGGTCGACCTGGAATTTATAATAGACAACGAGCTTGACTGGGTAGCGCTTTCCTTTGTTCGCAGTGTAAAGGATATTATTACTCTGCGTACCAAACTCCGGGAAAGAAAAAGTAAAACAAAGATCATTGCCAAAATAGAAAAACCTGAAGCGCTTAATAATATTCGCGACATTATTGTTGAATCGGACGCTATTATGATCGCCAGGGGCGATTTAGGAGTTGAATTGCCGGTTGAACAAATTCCCTTAATACAAAGACAAATAATTCGAAAATGTCTTCACCGTGCAAAGCCTGTAATCGTGGCTACACAAATGATGGAGAGTATGATCGACCGCATTAAACCAAATAGAAGCGAGATCTCTGACGTAGCTAATGCAGTGTTAGAAGGTGCAGATGCTGTAATGCTAAGTGGAGAAACGGCAACCGGTAAACATCCGCATTTAGTGGTAGAGACAATGCGAAAAATTATAATGGAAGTAGAGCGAACTGATTACCACTACAATCTTGAAGAAGTTTTACAACCACAATCTCATTCACCGTCCTTTCATAGTGACGCAATTTGTTATAATGCCTGCAGCCTTGCAAAAGATGTAATTGCAGATGCTCTCATTGGCATGACCCAAAGTGGTTATACAGGTTTTACACTGAGCAGTTATCGCCCAAAAGCTCCATTATACATTTTTACTAAAGAAAGATCATTGGTAAATCAACTTAGTTTAAGCTGGGGCGTCCGTGCCTTTCACTACGATGAAGAAAACAGTCTCGATGAAATCATCCATGATCAAATAGATATTTTGAAAGAACGCGGTTTCTTAAAAACCAGCGACGTAGTAGTAAGTACAGGCAGCACGCCGGTACACCTGCATCTTCCAACCAATGTAGTAAAGATTACGAAAATCGAATAGGTTTTTTAGTTGAAGATGACCGTTAATAGATGATAGTTAGGCGCTCTGATAATTGACAGAAAGTAGTTGTTGGCAATTTTAATTGGTAATTGGTAACTGGCAATAAGTAATAAGTAATAGGGCAATTAGAAATTAGAAATTAGCAATCTTATTCACATCTATTTCCAAATACATAAAATAATAGCGGCAACAATCTGTCCTACTACATGATACAAACCATCAATAAAATGAAGTCCGATTGGTTTTTTGATGTACAGATAAGTGATGCTGATTGCAGTTGCAGAAAATAATAACCCTGTCATCAATCCTAATTTTAATCCTGACATCACGCCTCCATTTAGTGGTATGCGTGCAACGAATATTGCAAGGCCAATAGTGGCTATTAGCATGAGAATAAAAGAACCAAACATAATACCGCCGACACCTTTTTTTGCATCTGGATGGTTCAGGTCTATATTTTGATACTGAACCCATTTTTTTCCAAATAAAGGTGAATACCATAGAGCGCCTAATGCAAAATAAGCAATAGCAGCTACCAGCACAGCAAGCCAATTAATGTTTGAGAGAAATGTTATGTCCATAAAAGTTTAGTTTTAGTTGTTTGTAAAAAAAAGTTAACTAAAATTATCACAATTATGTAAGATGGTTTTTTGTATTAAATTTTTCGACCCACCTGGGAAACCATAGCAGTGCTAATAAAAAATTAGGTAGCTCATTGCTGTGCTAAAACTATTATGATAATTATTTAATCAATATCCTACTCATTTTGCATTCAAAGCACAGCGAAGTGCTTTTATATCTTCCACATAAATAGATGGATTTAAATAACTTTCATTACTGCCGGCAAATGCAGGATGAATAAAATCCATCTTTGTTTTTTGTTTGCCACGCAAAGACGAATGAAATTCTACTGCTCCGGATTTTTCTGCCAGTGCTTTAATATTTTCTTTTCGTACTCCACTCCCTGCCATAATAATAATGCGTCCATTTGCAGCTTTCACCAATTTAGATATTAACTCTGCACCATCAATGGCAAACTGTCGCTGACCTGATGTTAAGATTCTCTGGCAACGCATTTCAATCAATTGTTCTAATGCTTCAAATGGATTATTACACCGGTCAAAAGCACGATGGAAAGTAACTTCAAGAGGATAGGCAGTTTCAATTAATTTTGCTGTTCGCTTCCTGTCAATACTTCCATCTTTTGTCAAGAGACCCACAACTACCCCATCGCAACCCAGGTCTCTGCATAGTTTTAAATCTGCCATCATCACGTCAAACTCTTTATCATCGTATAAAAAATCACCACTTCTTGAACGGATCATGGGAAATAATTGAACATCAAAATTTTCCCTGCATTTTTTTATTGTTCCGTAAGACGGTGTGGTGCCGCCATCACTAAGTGCAGCACATAATTCAATGCGGTCAGCGCCACCTTCTACGGCAAATTTTGTAGTGGTAAAATCTGTTGTAGCTATTTCAATGATGTAGTTCAAGGTTTGAGTTTGAAAGTTTACGAGTTCATAAGTTTACAAGTTTTACAAGATGAAAAGTTTGTGGCTTAATTTATTACTCACGAATAAAAATATTTTGCATTATATACTTTGCTGCCGATTTCATTTTGCACTGCGTAGCTAAATCCCTTTTGCAAAGCATAAGCGCCAAATTCTCCTTTTGTATTTAACGCTATATAACCCACTTGTAATTCCTTAGCTTTTACACCTCTTTTTTTAATAATACGCTCAACCGTTTTCCTGCAAGCATCTTCCGGTTTCATCCCTTGACGCATTAATTCCACAACAGTATGCGAGCCGCATGTGCGAACTACTTCTTCTCCAACACCAGTAGCCGTAGCCGCACCTACTTCATTATCTACAAATAAACCGGCACCAATAATAGGGCTGTCACCCACACGTCCACGCATTTTAAATGCCATCCCACTAGTTGTGCAGGCGCCACTTAAATTTCCTGCAGCATCCATGGCAATCATTCCAATAGTATCGTGATTATTTTGCTGGCCCGGATTGTCTTTAATGTTTTTTTGTTCCAATAACTTTGGAATCGTCATGGGATCATAGTTTGCATTTTGCAGCCACAATTTCCAGGCTTTTTCACTTTCAGGAGTTAATAAATTTTCAACCTTAAAACCATTTGCCAATGCAAACTGCAGCGCACCTTCTCCCGCCAATTGCACGTGGGGTGTTTTTTCCATTATTAACCTTGCTACTTTTATTGGGTGTTTAATTCCTTCCAGAAACATGACTGCTCCACAATTTCCAAATTCATCCATGATACAGGCATCAAGGGTTACTTTTCCGTCACGGTCAGGCAAACCGCCATAGCCCACACTTTGGTCGGTTGGATCTGCTTCAGGTATTTGTACCCCCGCTTCTACTGCATCAACAGCCCTGCCGGAAAAACCTAAAATTTTCCATGCTTCCGCATTTGCTTTTACATTAGGCGCCCAGGTAGAAATTACTATAGGACTATTCTTTGTGATAGAGGTTTCAGATGATAGAGTAGAAGTTTTCTTTAACAGCAATCCCAACGATGTGATGGCTGAAGCTTGCAAAAACCGGCGACGATCAAACATAATTGTAGTTTAAATGGTATAGCGGTAGAATGATATGAAACTATAAATTTTGATGGCCCTTAACAAAAACATTTTTAAATTATTGCAAACTTTTCATTTTATATCTTCTTATTGCAAATTGACTGAATTAGGCCTAACGAAACTTCATCGCTGGAGCAGGATGGCAACCTGGCAGGATAATAAATATGGCTTAAAGTTTGAAGTTTGAACATTGATTTTGAATTTTACATTTTTCAATATAAAAACATGAAAATAGAAATTATATCAGGAAGCCCGAGAAAAAACAGTGTTACCAATAGAGTGGCTTTGCATTTGGAAAAAGCATTGATGGAAACAACAGAACATGAAGTGGGAGTAATCGATCTGCGCGCTTATGTATTGCCACATATACAAACCGTTTTTACTTCCCCCGAAATCGCTCCAAATCAATGCCATGAATTAGCGGAACGCATGTTTGCAGCAGATGCATATATAATTGTTACCCCGGAATACAATGGCAGCTACTCCCCTGCCATGCACAATTTGTTTGATCATTTTCCAAAACGGCATCATAAAGTATTTGGTTTGGTTACAGCTTCGCCGGGTGCCATGGGAGGCATTAGAGCAGCTATGCAGCTACAGCAGTTTGTTTTTGCTTTATTTGGCATTGGTTCTCCTTATATGTTGATTACGCCGCAGGTAGATAAAAAATTTGATGCTGAAGGAAATTTGATTGATCCAGGTTTCCAAAAAAGCATTAATACTTTTGTAAATGAGTTTTTATGGCTGGCAGAAAAAGTCGTTGAAGAAAAAGTAACTGCATAGTCAGGGTACATTTTCAAAGCTGATTGAGATCAACTCAACTCATCACAATCATAATTATCTGCGTTAAAAAAAATACATCATGAAAACAGTTCTTCACAAAGCAGCCACCCGCGGTCATGCAGACCACGGCTGGCTAAATTCATGGCATACATTTTCTTTTGCCAGCTACAACGATCCATTACGAATGCATTTTGGTGAGTTACGTGTACTTAACGACGATACTGTAGCCGCAGGTATGGGTTTTGGAAAACATCCACACGATAACATGGAGATCATTTCTATTCCTCTTGAAGGCGACCTGGAACATGGCGACAATACCGGCACAATAGCAGTAATTAAAAAAGGCGATGTCCAGGTCATGAGTGCAGGCACAGGTATTATCCATTCAGAAAAAAATAAGAACAGCGATAAGCAGGTTAAATTTTTGCAGATATGGATTTTCCCAAATGAAAAAAATGTAAAACCCCGTTATGACCAGGAAACATTTTCTGATAAAGAGAAACATAATAAGTTAGCAACCGTAGTTTCTCCAATGGGTGAGAATGAAGGCGTAAACATTCATCAAAATGCCTGGTTCAGTCTTGGGAATTTAGATAAGGACACCCAATTGACATACACTGTAAAACAAAAAGGAAATGGAGTATATGCTTTTTTAGTAGAAGGTAATGCTACCTTTAATGATATTGTATTAAGTCGTCGTGATGGATTAGGTATTAGTGAAACTGACATGCTTACTATTAAAGCAGATAGCCAGGCCGAGATTTTATTAATGGAAGTGCCCATGAGTTGATCTGCGCAAAATTATCATAATAATAACCATCGCGTTCTAAAAAATAACATCTTGAACACAGAACTTTTACAAAATGTACACAACTTGAACGTTTTAACGTTGGGCTATGAACGCTGGTTTCTTAACTTAACGACATTGCCCAGGGAAATTAATAAAAAACTTTTCGCAAGAGAAGTAGAATGGGAAAAGAAATGTATAAAAAAAACAAGGGCAAAAAGCCCTTGCAACAATACTTAGAATTTTCTATAACCGCCATTTCCGCCTCCACTACCGCGGGCAGGGTAAGAGCCTGAACGATCCTCTTTTGGACGAGCAACTTTTACGGAGATCATTTTTCCATCATGCTCTGTATTATCTAATTTATCAATAGCCTGCTGTCCTTCAGCATCATTATTCATTTCTACAAAAGCAAAACCCCTGGAAACTCCAGTAAATTTATCGTTGATGACTTTTGCAGAACTTACCTGGCCAAATTCACTAAATAATTTTTTTAGATCTTCATCAGTTACTTTTGAGCCTAAGCTTGAAACATAAATATTCATAATAAAAATTTTAAATTAATCTGAGGTAAGCAGCGTACAAGAAGACTAAGCTGTAGTAGAATAATTGTTCAAATACTATATGCTAAAACTCAAATATTTTTAAAGATAGTTCATTTACAGATGAGCATTTTATATTTATGCTTTCCAGAAAGGTAAAGTGATAGGCGCTCAACTTCACCATGTTTTTATGCAGGTGGTCAGAACAAAGCCATTCGTAGCTAAGCATATAACAAACAGCTTGTTCAAAGAAGGAATATGGCACTACAATAAAATTTCAGAATTCGCACAAGGCTTTATAGTGAATTAGATGGTTCTATAAATAAATCGAGATCACCGAAAGAAATGAACAAAATTTTTTATGGAATGAAGATCAAATGCAAGTATAATTTAGTACAATCTTCTCTATAAACCAACTAAGGCTGGATGGAATTTCCTCTTGTTACAAGTTGCATCACTAATTAATGCCTTCATGAAAAAATGACATTTCCACAGACGAACTATTATTTCAACTATCAAATTTTCATACAAACCTGTAAATTTTTCCGTTTCTTATGACGTGGCACAATAATCGCCTACCTTTGCCGACCGCTAAAAAGCGACATAAAGACACAATTTTTTTTATTAAACCTAAAATCATAAAAATGGCTAAAAAAGTCAACTTTGAACTCTATGACGACAGAGTTCTTATTAAGGCGGCTGCTGCAGAAGAAAAAACTGCTGGTGGCATTATTATCCCTGATACAGCTAAAGAAAAACCTCAAAAAGGAACAGTGGTTGCTGTGGGTGCCGGTAAATATGCCGAGCAAACCGGTAACCTGATCCCAATTAAGCAACAAATTGGAGATGTAGTGTTGTATGGTAAGTATGCCGGTACAGAAATTACAGTTGAAGGTGAGGATTATCTGATTATGAGAACTTCTGATATTCTAATGAAGGTTCCTGTATAATTCTTTTTTAAAATTTATCACTGAACATTAAAAATTAAAATTAATATGGCTAAGCAATTGTTTTTTGAAACCGATGCCCGTAACAAAATGAAAAAGGGTGTTGATGTTTTAGCAAATGCAGTAAAAGTTACTTTAGGCCCCAAAGGCCGAAATGTAGTACTGGAGAAGAAATTTGGCTCACCGCAAATAACCAAAGATGGTGTAACGGTAGCAAAGGAAATTGAACTAGAAGATGCTATTGAGAATATGGGCGCTCAAATGTTAAAAGAAGTTGCAAGCAAAACTTCTGATATAGCAGGTGATGGTACTACAACTGCTACTGTTTTGGCGCAAGCGATCATTACAGAAGGTTTAAAAAATGTAGCAGCTGGTGCTAATCCAATGGATTTAAAACGCGGTATTGACAAAGCTGTTAAGGCAGTTGTTGAACATTTGCGTACACAATCTCAATCCGTAGGTGAGGATCATAGCAAAATTGAGCAGGTGGCTTCGATTTCTGCTAATAACGACAGTGAAATTGGAAAACTGATTGCACAGGCAATGGAAAAAGTTTCTAAAGATGGTGTTATCACTATTGAAGAAGCAAAAGGAATTGAAACAACTGTTGATGTCGTAGAAGGTATGCAGTTTGACCGTGGTTACATTTCTCCCTACTTTGTAACTAACAGCGAAAAAATGCAGACCGAATTGGAAAATCCTTATATTCTTATTTATGATAAGAAGGTAAGCAGTATGAAGGATATTCTGCACATTTTGGAAAAAGTAGCCCAGCAAGGTGCTCCTTTATTAATTATTGCCGAAGACCTTGAAGGTGAAGCATTAGCAACCTTGGTGGTAAATAAATTACGTGGCACATTAAAAGTAGCTGCTGTTAAAGCGCCTGGTTTTGGCGACCGCCGTAAAGAAATGTTGCAGGATTTAGCAGTACTAACAAAAGGTATTGTGATCTCTGAAGAGCAGGGTTATAAGTTAGAGAACGCAGATCTTACTTATTTAGGCCGCTGCGAAAGAGTTGTTATTGACAAAGACAATACAACAATCGTTGCTGGCAGTGGCGAAAAAGAAGAGATCACCGGGCGTATCAATCAAATCAAATCTCAGATTGAGTCCACTACATCTGATTATGATAAAGAAAAATTACAGGAACGCCTGGCCAAATTAAGTGGTGGTGTGGCTGTATTAAATGTTGGCGCTGCTACGGAAGTTGAAATGAAGGAAAAGAAAGACAGGGTAGATGATGCTTTACATGCAACACGAGCTGCAATTGAAGAAGGTATTGTACCTGGTGGTGGTGTTGCTTATGTTCGTGCTATAGCTGCTCTGGAAAATTTGGATACTTTAAACAATGATGAAGCAACCGGTGTACAGATCGTTCGCCGTTCACTTGAAGAACCTATGCGCCAGATTGTAGAGAACTGCGGTATAGAAGGAAGCGTAGTAGTAAATAAAGTAAAAGAAGGTCAGGGTGATTATGGTTTCAATGCACGTACAGAAGCATATGAAAACCTGATTGGCGCCGGTGTAATTGACCCGACTAAAGTTACCCGTATTGCTTTGGAAAATGCAGCTTCTATTGCAGGGATGTTGTTAACTACCGAATGTGTAGTGGCTGACAAACCTAAAAAAGAAGAAGCACACATGCATGGCGGCGGTGGCGCTCCTGGTATGGGTGGAATGGATTACTAATTTAATAAAAAGAAATACAAGCCTCATCATAATTTGATGGGGCTTTTTTTGTATATTCAATTATCTGAAATCAGTTCCCCGGTCAACATTTCCTTTTTAACTATCTTCTCCCTCTGAACTCTTAACCATATTTATGAACTTCTAAAAAGTATTTTATGTGGAGTAAATTAGTTAGATGGCTAAAAAGTAAGATAACTCCTGGCAGGCCTAAGCCAAAAAATAAATTTGATTCTAATAATCATTTCCTGATTTTGTGAACAATTCGGTGATCGTTATTGTAGACTATTTTGTAATGCTCCGATATTATGTAGTTGCAGAAGATAATATATGCTTTACCGGTAAAGTAAACAGCAAAAGCCCCATTCATTTGATGGGGCTTCCTTTTTGACAATTAATAAAATGCTTTTTGCATTTTCTGATGCCAGTTCTATCATAGCAGTAAGTTCATTCATTAATTTATCATCACTGCCATCAAAACGAATGGCCCTTTAAATGATGGGTTTAGGATAGATGGTTTTGTAATTTCATTATATTATCTTTTCTACATGCTTCGGTATTTTGTAGATAAAAACATTGCTTGGTAATACATTAGGCAGCCAGTTTTTATACCGATCCATTATGTTTTGAAGAAACGAAAGAAAGAATATTCGCTTTATCGCTCCAGTTATGGGTGTAGGTGGCGCATCTGTTATCGCGTTACTAATAATTATTTCAACTGCAGGTGCTACTAATGGAAATATTTTACCTTCTTCCAGGGTAACCTATGCAATGGCAAAAGATAAAGTTTTCTTTTCAGCAGCAGGTAAGGTGCACAAGAGGTTTCATACACCATATATTCTTTATGGCTTCAATGTATTTGGGCCTGCCTGTTTGTTTTATCCGGTTCTTTTGATATGCTTGCTGACCTGTTTGTTTTTGTAACCTGGATCTTTTATGGTTTTGCGGCTTATGGCATTATTATCTTACGTCGCAAGATGCCGTTAGCAGAGCGTCCTTATAAATTAAAAGGCTATCCATGGATACCCATCATTTTTATTTTCTTTGCCTTATTTTATTTTATCCTCACTATATATAATGATGCGCAGAATTATCTTTCAGGTAAAACAGAAATTATTTTTTCTGCATTAGGATTATTGTTGTTAGCATCAGGGGTTCCTTTTTATTGGTATTTTAACCGTACAAGGTTTCGTAAAACTACGTAAAAGCAATACTGGCAAGGCTTTTGCGTTAAGGTGAAAACAAAACGTACAATATGAAAATCAAACCTATTTTATTAGGCGCTATTGCGTCTTTAACAGCTATAACGCTGCATGCACAATCAACCGGACAACTTAGGGGAGGAATAAACCTGGCTAATGTATCAGTAAACAATAACGGGAGAGTAGATGATGCCAATACGCTATCTTCTTTTCAAGTGGGGTTTATAGGTGACGTGCCTCTAACGGGAAATGTAATTTCTTTACAGCCAGGAATATTATTTACAGGAAAAGGGTCTAAAATTCAACGGGGTAATCCATCAGATAATGGATATTTCAAACAATCTTCCAACCCTTATTATATAGAAGTGCCTGTCAATCTCGTTTTTAAAGCACCAATTGGTACAGGAACCAGGTTTTTTGCCGGCGCGGGTCCTTATATTGCCATTGGTATTGCAGGAAAAAACAAAACAGAAGGTCGTACTATACTTGGCACTACATTCAACAGCGAACGTGATATTCAATTTTCCGATGATGATCCCACTACTTTTTCTGAAGAGGAAGGAACAGGTTTCGGTGTGCTAAAACGATTTGATTATGGACTGAATGGAACCGCCGGAATTGAAGGAAAATCAGTTGTTCTTGGTGTAAATTATGGTTTGGGACTTGCCAAATTACAGTCAGGTAGTAATAGCTCACAAGATAATAATAACAAACACAGAGTACTCAGTTTCACACTTGGGTTTAAATTATAAATGGCTTTTTTTTTAAAATGATCGTCTTTACAGGCGATCATTTTTTTATCTAACCAGTGTTTGTGTTTAGTTTTTACACTTTCACTTAGCCCTATCTTCGCTACATGCAGATCATGAAATGGATAGGTTTTATCGCAGCAGCGATTTTAATAACGGCTTGCTTTTTCCCGTGGGTTACTGTTACAAGTAAACAGATTGTTATTTCCGGCATGAATACAGAAGGAACCAATTGGGGGCGACCGGCTTACACCCATTTTGTATTTACCGGGCTGTATTTATTATTTATTCTTTTGCAAAAAACATGGACAAAAGTCGCCAATGTATTTATTTCAGGAATGAACCTGGCCTGGGCTATCCGCAATTATATTCGGATTGGTGGCTGCGAAGCAGGTGAATGCCCGGAAAAACATACTGCTTTGTACACCACTCTCTTTGCATCTATAATAATGTTGGTATGCGCTTTTGCTATTGATAGTAATTTAAAAAGAAAGAGACTATAAACTAATGTAATTATTACTCGTGTGTTACGAACCAAAGCCAGGCTATTATTTATTTTTAGAAAAACTTACTCAAAATTTTCCAAACTTTTCCTGATAATCTCAATACATTCTTTTATTTCATCTTTCGTTATTATCAATGGCGGAGCCAACCTTATTTTATCATCATGAGTGGGTTTTGCAAGCAATCCATTTTCTTTAAATGACAAGCACAGTTTCCAGGCAGCTTCTTTATCCGGGTGATCAATTACTATCGCATTTAATAAACCCTTTCCCCTGATTATTCTAATAAGTGGTGATTGTAAACTTCGTAATCCTTCTCTGAAATATTCACCCATCTCTACAGCATTTTTCGCAAGGTTTTCATTTTTCAAAACTT
>MWVX01000049.1_pt2 | contig 16220 bp, 11 predicted proteins | sample 1047311 | NCBI WGS metagenome assembly MWVX01 (sample SAMN06349984, study PRJNA376086) | soil metagenome | isolation source: MtG-4 sample Antarctic (ecotone) soil | place: Antarctica | collected 2015-01-13 | reverse complement strand
AGGGTATAGACGGCGGCTTTCAGTTCCGGGAAATTGTAACTTCCTTCATCGCTCGTCGTCGTTTCGCGTGTTTCGTTGGTTTCAACATTTGTTACCGTAACTTTCGCGCCGGGAACGAGCGCGCCGGGTCCGAATGTTTTTCAGGAATTTACGATTAACACCAGCAACTACTCCGCCGAATTCGGCAATTCGAGCGGCGGCGTCATCAGTTTTACAATTAAGTCCGGCGGCAACGATTTTCACGGCGAAGGATATTTTTTTCATCGCAACGAATCTTTAAACGCCAACAATACTGTTAACCGCCTGCGTAACCAAACATTGCCGGAGAATCAGCAATTTCAGCGTCCGATTGACCGTCAGAGAGATTACGGTTTTTCGGTCAGCGGTCCGGTGTTTCTGCCGAAATTCGGTGAAGGCGGCAAGCCCTTCTACAACGGAAAAAACAAAACATTTTTCTTTTTCAACTACAGTGCCTACAACATCAGTCAAAGCGAATCGGTGGTCGTTAACGTGCCGACACTCAGAATGCGAAACGGCGATTTCGGCGAATTGCTGACCGATCCGTATATTTTGCAGTTCTTCGGCGGTCCCGTACGCATTTTCGATCCGAACCAAGCTCCCGGTCAACGCACGGCTTTTGCCGGTAATATTATTCCGGCATCGGCAATCAGTCCGGTGGGGCGCAATTTTGCCAATCTTTTTCCGCTTCCCAATCAAACCGGTCCGTTAGGCTCGACGGTTTTCCGAAACTATCGTACTTCGAGTTCTTCAGGATCACAGACGCAAGCCTACACTACCAAAATCAACCAGGTTATCTCCGACAAACAACAGGTTAACGGCAGCTTCGTTTATCGTAAGCTGGCAAGCGTCAAAGGCGGTTTCCCCCGTTTTCCGGAGCCGTTTGTCGCACAAGGCGTGTGGGACCAAACATTTAAATCTTATTATGCACGGTTGCAGTACGATTATACGTTGACATCGAATCTGCTGAACCACTTAAATATCGGCTTTAACCGCACGAAAGTCCAAAACTTTAATTTCGGCAGAGGTGCAGGCAGAGCGACTGCGCTCGGCTTGCCGGTCGGCTCGACGCAGGACCTCGGACAGCCTTTAATCGGATTTCCGGGTTACGGCAATCCTGACAGCTCCGCAGACCCGAGAGCTTATCAAGCAGGCGGTTCGAGCTTTTTTGATAATGTAACCCCCGACAATACTTACGAGGTGTCGGATTTCGTCTCGTATACGCGCGGTCGGCATACCTTCCGGGTTGGCGGCGACGTGCGGCAGCAATATTTGACAGTTGACGGTCATTTCGACATCGGCGGGAATTTTAATTTTCGCAGTAACCAAACCGCCAACACCGATGATTTTAACGAGGGCTACCCGATTGCGAGCTTATTGACCGGCAGACCCGAATTTTCATTTAACAGTCGACAAAGCGTCGTGCCTAAATACGAATATTTATCTTATTCGGGTTTCGCGCAGGATGACATAAAATTAACGTCCAAGTTAACGCTGAACGTCGGCATCCGCTATGACTTTAGCGCGCCGCGCACCGAAGCGCAGGATTTCTTCCGCGGCTTTAGTCCAACGACACCGAATCCGCAAATCGGCGGTCGGCTCGGCGCAATTGTCGGCGCAGGCGGACAAAGCGGTCTGCAAGCTGAACATCGTGGTTTAATCAATCCGGATCGCAAGAACTTTGGTCCGCGTCTCGGATTCGCTTATGCTCTTAATCAGAGAACAGTTGTGCGCGGCGGTTACGGCATTTATTATTCGCCGGTCTTCTACGGCAACGGCGGCGACGGTCTGGCGGGCTACAATTCAGGTAAAGTAAATATTAACGGCGGTTTGGATGCGGGAATCACGCTCGACAATTATCCGAAACTTCCCGACGTAAATCCAAACAACCAGTTTATAGGCGATTTGAGCAGCCCGCCCGATTATTACGATGAAAACTTCAAACTCGGTCGCGTCGCGCAATATGACCTGAATGTCCAGCGTGAACTGCCGTATAACTTTGCATTATCTTTGAGTTATATCGGCAACAAAGGCACAAGACTGCGTTCGAGTTTTAACCCGATTAACTCGCTGCCGGTGGAGGCATTAAAACTCGGCGACGCGCTGCTGCGGAAAAAATTAGTTGACGTAACCGCTGCGGACAGAGCTTATGCGGCAAGCGTCGGCTTTACACTTCCGGCAAGTCCCGATGCCGTTTATCCGGGCTTCAATAATCAATTCGGCAACAGCACTTTGGAAAGAAGCGTCGCGCAGGCATTGCGACCATTTCCCCAATACGGGTTTATCGGCAACCGCCTCGAAAGCCAGGGACAAAGCTTTTACAACGCCATGAAAGTGGAATTGCAGCGGCGATTTACACAGGGCATTCAGTTTGGAGTGTCATACACATTCTCGAAATTAATTACCGACGCGGCAAGCGATTTGTATGGCGGCTCGCAGTTGACCGGCGTTCTGCAGAATCCGGCAGACCGGCGTTCGCTCCGTTCAATTTCGCCGGACGACGTTCCGCATAACTTTGTTTTCAGTTATCTGATCGAATTACCGTTCGGCAAAGGAAAGGCTTTTCTGAACAAAGGCGGAATTGTTGATCGTATTTTCGGAGGCTTCCAAATCAGCGGCATTCAGCGTTACCGCTCCGGCACGCCGATTACCGTGTTCGTCGCCGGCGATCGCCGTGATTTCCTCGATTTGCTTGGTATTGGCGGCAATCTACGCCCGAATCTAACCGGACAGCCGTTCTTTTCGGATAACCAAACGCCGCTTGGTGATATAGCTGCATATCGTTTCGTTAATCCTGCGGCATTTACTCCGCCGCCGTCATACACCGGTACAAATGCCGCAATTGGAAGTGCCGAATACAGGGCTTTCTACGCGGATCCACTTCGTTTTCTGGGAACGGCAGCGCCTACGTATAATAATCTGCGAACCAGAGCGTTTTTGACGGAAGATTTAAGTATCATAAAGAAAACACGGGTTACGGAGACGACTTACTTTGAGATAAGAGCTGAATTCTTCAACTTGCTCAATCGTAATCGTCCAGCCGGACCCGATACCAACTTTGACAGCGGCAATTTTGGAAACGCGGGATTCTTCTCTGATTTAGGACAACCGCGCCGAGTCCAGCTCGGCGCGCGTTTCGTATTCTAATTTGAGAGCATATGAAAAATGGCGGCGTTGAATGAAGTTTATTCTACGCCGCCATTTTTTTGAAACTGTTTATTGAAATTTTACTTAGTTCTTCGCAGTCTTGTTGTTTTATGTTTTCGTTTTGTGTATTGCGACAATCTGTCTTAATAATTGTTGCCGTCATTTTTCTCGGCACGACCATACCGGCGCAAACCACACTTTCCGGTTTGCGCAAACCGCAAAATCACTCTTCATCCGCCGATCAAAGCAAAATAACGGCACAGGGTATAAATGCATTCGGGCGTGGTGAAAAGAACGATGCGCGGTTGCTTTTTGAAAAAGCCTTAAAGGCTAATCCGAAAGACGCAGAAGCGCATACTTATCTCGGCATTCTCGACGATGAAGCGGGAGATTTGAAAAGCGCCGAAATTCATTTCGCAAAATCGGCGCGGCTAATTCCAAAATCAGCGGCGGCGCATAACAACTACGGCGCGATTTTGTTAAAACTCAATCGCGTGCGCGAAGCGGCGACAGAGTTTGCAGCGTCTCTGCAAATTAATGCCAAACAACCGAATGCGCTCGTCAATCTTGCCCAAATTCGGTTTAACGAAAATACTTCGGAAAGTCTGCGTCTTTCTTATAATCTTTTTGAGCGCGCCGCCGGTTTAATTGCAGATTCTTCAATCGAACGGTCTCTGACTGTCATCGGTTTACGTCTCAAAAATTTACCGGAGGCGGCGCGTCATTATCAAATTTACAAAGCGCATCTGGCAAAAGAGAACAAAGAATCGTCGGAGGCGGCGAGCCGCACCGAACTTGGCGGCGCGTTGCTTGAAGCCGGATTATTGGACGAAGCGGAAACGGAATTAAAAGCGTCACTTGTCTCCGATTCATCGAACGCTGATACGAAAGTGCTTTTGGGACGAATTTATCTGGCGCGAAACGATATAAAATCCGCCGGTCGCCTGCTTGAAACGGCTGTCGCTCAGAATCGGGCGACAGCTGCTATTTATTCGCTTCTTGCCACTGTTTACGAGAAAAGCGGACATTACGAAAACGCGATTCCGGCGATGAGGCTTGCCATCAATTTAAAGCCCGATTCCGAAAATTATCGCTTTCAATACGGACTTCTGCTGACAAACGCTGACGCGCCTGCTGCTGCGGTTATCAGGCTCGATGAGGCGTTAAAAACTTTTCCGAATTCTCCCAGATTGTGGCTGGCGCGCGGCATTGCTTATTTGAAAGACAATAAAAATGTCGAAGCCGCGCAGTCGATTGCCAAAGCGATTGAATTAGATCCTAAATTTGCTCAGGCGTATGCTTACCTCGGTATAGTGCGAGCGCAAAGCGGCAATTATGCGGAAGCGGTCAGGCAATATGAAAAGGCTTTATCAAACGACTCCAAACTCATTATTTTACATCAGCTAATCGCCGACGCGATGCTCCAGAAATCCGACGGCGATAATACCCGAATCGAAGCGGAGTTGAAAAAATCCATCGCGCTTGATTCAACTTTTTTACCGGCTTATTTGACGCTCGGCAAACTTTACGTACGGATGGGTCGCTGGACTGAAGCCGCCGCCGCCTTAAACGAAGTGGTGCGGTTAGACCCGGAATCGGCGGAAGCCTATTACCAACTCGGTCGCGCTTATGTGCGGCTCAAACGCAAAGCCGATGCTGACGCGGCACTGGCAAAATTTAAGCAATTGAACGAATCGCAGAAAATTAAATCTGATCAGGATTTGCGTGAAGTAGTGCGCCGTCTGGCTGATGTTCGATTTTAGTTTTTTAGCAAAAATATTTTCAAATTAAGTTTGGAACTTGAAAGTTATGAAAATCGGAATACAGAAAATTTGGCAGGTAATGTTGATTGCGATGTTGTTGTGCGGCATCTCCGCCGCTGGTCAGGCGCAGCAGAAATGGACGGCGAAAAAAGCCAATGACTGGTATAAAAACCAGCCGTTTCTCGTCGGCGCGAATTTCAATCCGGCAAACGCGATTAACGAATTGGAGATGTGGCAAGCCGAAACTTTTGACCCGCCGCGTATTGACCTCGAACTCGGTTGGGCGGAAAAAATCGGAATGAATACGATGCGCGTCTATCTGCACGATTTGCTGTGGAAGCAGGATAAGGCTGGATTCACGCGCCGTTTGAACGAATTTTTGACAATTGCCGAGAGACATAAAATCAAACCGATTTTCGTCCTTTTTGATTCGTGCTGGGATCCGTATCCCGAACTCGGTCGCCAACGCGCGCCGCGCCCCGGAATTCATAACTCCGGCTGGGTGCAGTCGCCAGGCGCGGTTGCCCTGACCGACCCGTCGCAGTATCCGCGCCTAGAAACTTACGTTAAAGAATTAGTCGGCGCGTTCAAAAACGACCGGCGAATTTTGGCGTGGGACATTTGGAACGAGCCGGACAACACGAACGGCAGTTCCTACGGCGCGAGTGAGCCGGTAAATAAAGTCGAACTCGTCAACAAACTTCTGCCGCAAGCGTTCGCCTGGGCGCGTTCGGCGAATCCATCGCAGCCGCTGACATCCGGCGTTTGGAAAGGCGATTATTCGGCGGACGACAAACTCGACGCGACGCAGAAAATCCAGCTCGAACAATCCGACATCATTACGTTTCACAACTATGATTCGGGCGAAGAATTCGAGAAGCGAATCAAATGGCTGGAACGTTACAACCGTCCGATTCTCTGCACCGAATATATGGCTCGCGGCAATAATTCAACTTTTCAAAACTCGCTGCCCGTCGCCAAAAAACACAAAGTCGCGGCAATAAACTGGGGCTTGGTCGGTGGCAAATCGCAGACTTTTCTGCCGTGGGATTCGTGGCAGAATCCGTATATCGGGCGCGACCCGAAAATCTGGTTTCATGAAGTCTTCCGCATTGACGGCACGCCGTATATGCAGGAAGAAGTTGACTTAATCAGAGAATTGACCGGTAAGGGCAAAGCGAGGAGCGCGGCGAAATAAAACCAAAGCGAAACCGGACAAATGAAAACTTTCCTAAAAACCATTAGCGGAAAAATACCGACGATTTTGACGCTGGTTTTAGCTGTCTCGATTTTCGCGGCGGGACAATCGAAACAGTCGAAGACGGCGGGCGGAACATTTACAAATCCGCTCGTAACTTCGCAGGATTCGGCTGACCCGTGGTTGTTTTATCACAAAGGTTTTTATTATTTTACGGCGACACTCGACCCGCAGGGCGGCGTTTGGCTGTGGCGTTCGCGCTTTCTTTCAGGGTTGGACGCGGGCGAAAAAAAGAAGATTTACGACGCGCCCAAAGACGGTTTGAGAAGCAAACAAATCTGGGCACCGGAACTGCATCGCGTCGGAAGACGCTGGTATTTGTATTTCACGGCATCGGACGGCACGGACGAAAATCACAGAATATATGTTTTAGAAAGCCGCTCCGACAATCCGTGGGACGAATACGATTACAAGGCGCGTGTTTTCGACCCGCGACAAGATGGCTGGGCGATTGACGCGACGGTTTTTCGGGATAGAAAAGGCTCGCTTTTTATGGCGTGGTGCGGACACGTTTCCGGCAACGGCAACGGAATTTATATCGCTCCGATGAGCAATCCGTGGACGATTTCGGGAAAGAGTATTTTAATTTCGCAAGCCGATTTTGATTGGGAAAAGGTGCGTTATCCGATTAACGAAGCACCGGAAATTTTATCGCGCGGCGACAACATTTTTCTCGTTTATTCGGCTAGTGATACCGGAACGCCCGATTACGCGCTCGGAATGCTGGTTAATTCAGGCGGCGATGTGTTGAATCCGTCATCGTGGAAAAAGTCTCCGCGCCCCGTCTTTTCACAATACAAAAGCGCGGAGGGAAATGTTTTCGGACCCGGACACAATAGTTTTTTCAAATCACCGGACGGGCGCGAAGACTGGCTGATTTATCACGGCAAGGAGTCGGGCGAATATACCTACGGCGGACGACGCGCCCGGGCGCAGAAATTCAATTGGAACAGTGACGGGACACCCGATTTCGGTCGCCCGATTCCGGCGGGAATCGCGGCGGCGAGTCCGTCGGGAGAAAAACGAAAACGATAAAACTGGTTGAAAATTGTGTGCAGTTAAAATTCCGTTTAAGTGACGGTATCGGACGAAAAGTTCACGGTATTTAAAGACAATAAGAAAAAGGGAAAATTATGAAACATTTCAAATTACTCGGCGGCATTTTAGCCGTAATCATCGGATGCGTTTTCTTTTGTGCCGCTCAACAGCCGCAGCCTTCGCCCGCTCAAACAAAGCAGGCGCAGACCGTGGCTCTGGCGGAATTTAAAGAAGAATTTGACGGGACGGCTCTCGACTCGAAAAAATGGGAGCAGTATTCGCTCGAAGGCGGCGGAACGATAAAAGTTGCGAAAGGCAAACTTATGACGAGCGGCGCGAGCGGTTCGCGGTTCGGCATTCGTAGCGTGCAGACTTTCAAGACGGATAAATTCGTGGTCAGCGCGAAAGTCGCCAGCGTTGCCGCCGCTTTAAGCGAAGCCAGCGGAACGCCGACGGGCAATGCCGTGCTGGTAGTTTTATTCGACAACAACGGGGTTAATCGTCTTGAATGGATTGTAAACACCGACGGGCGTTTTGAAGCGTGGCTGATGCGCGACGGACGCAGCGAGCGGCTCGACGATAAAAATCTCGGCACAAAGGAAAAATCGCCGACGCTCGGCATCGCGCGGCGCGGCGACGATTATTTTTTTATGCTTAACGGCGAAGTCGGAATGCAGAAGAAAATCAAAAATCTTCCCGCACCCTTTCGAGTAATGCTTTATGGTTTCGGCACGTCAAAAGACGAATGGGAAATGGTCAGCATCATCACGCCCGAACAGAAGTAGGTTTTTAGAGAATTAAAAATACGATGCAAAAAACTATTATAAATCGGCGTTGAATATAATTAAGTAGTCAGACAAAATTAAAGCAATAAATGAAACCACAGAAAAACACAGATTTACACGGATTTTATCTGAGTTTATCTGTGGTTTCATTTTCTTTAACACAAAATTGTTGGAATATTCATATTAATTGCAGGTAATCCATGAACATTAAAAAAGTCGCCGAACACGCTAATGTTTCAACTGCCACTGTGTCCAGGCTGATTAACAAAACGTCTTATATCAGCCCGGAAACGGCAAAAAAGGTCTGGTCGGCGATCGAAGAACTCGGCTATTACCCGAACATCAACGCCCGCGGCTTGGCATCAGGGCGAAGCCTTCTACTCGGCTTAATCGTTTCCGACCTCGTAAATCCGTTCTTTCCCGAATTGGTCAAACATTTTGAAGAATGCGCGGTCGAGCATGGTTATGAAGTCATCACCGCCAACACCAATTACGACCCGGCGCGAACGGCTATGCGAGTTCGCAGTTTAATCGAACGGCGCGTGGACGGCGTGGCAGTGATGACTTCTGAAATGAATCAGACGCTGGTTGACGAACTTTCGACACGCGGCATTCCGATTGTGTTTTTTGAAACCGGAGAGGTGCGGGAAAATAGCAGCAATATCCGTATTGATTACGAGCAGGGAATTCGCGAAGGAATCATTCATCTGTTCAACCTCGGGCATCGCCGCATCGGATTCATCACCGGTCCGCTCAGTTTGAAATCGTCGCAAATGCGTAAGTCGGCGTTTCTTAAATTTATCCGTGAACAAGGCATCATTGAAAAGAAGGAATTGGTAACAACCGGAAATTATATGATTGACGGCGGAAGGAAAGCGATGAGTCAATTGCTCGAACTCAAAGAACGCCCGACTGCCGTGATGACATCAAACGACATGATGGCAATGGGCGCTCTTCAGGCATTGCGAACTTATGGCTTGCACGTCCCGGAAGATATGTCCCTGATTGGTTTTGATGATATCTCTCTGGCGGAATCAAACGACCCTCCGCTAACGACCGTCATCCTATCGCGTGTTAAAGTCGCCGAATCAGCGTTTGAATCTTTGTTCGCGCTAATTAACAACGCTTCAAAAATCGGTAAGGAGATGTGGATTGAAACAAAACTTATAATTCGGGAATCAACTGCGCGATTAATAGTTTGAGACGATGATGTGCGAAAAATTAGAAAACATTAAATGATTCAAATTGAGGCGAAAAAACTTCCCTCGAAAATCCGGCGCATAAACTCATCGGGCTTATCAAACGCCGATACGAGCTGCAAATAACGCGGCGCGGCGAAATTTTTCACATCAGAGTCTGTAAAGTAACCGCCGAATTTGCCCGGAATCATTTCAGTTGATGAGTGAAAAATGAAACGTTCAGACGGAATCAGAAAAATTTTGGTCGTCGTCAAAATGCTCGTTCTGTCAATTATTTTCTGCGCTGCGGCAAACGCGGCGAACGGCACGCTGCTGCGAAACGGCACGGGTTTATATCCGCGGGCGATTCGATTGGAACACAGCGGCACGGCGAACGGGCGCATCATCGCCGGAATCGTTACGTTTTCTCAAACCAACGGTTTGGGCGCGATTTATGAAAGCATTGATAACGGCGCGGGTTTTACCCAAATCGGAACGGTTGCTGATTCTCAGGCGGCTGACGGACGAGGTTTGTGCTGTGCAACGCTCTTTGAAATGCCGCGGCGAGTCGGTAAATTACAGACAGGAACGCTCTTATGGGCGGCTTCCATCGGACAGGATACGCCGAATCGCTCGATGACAATTCGCGTCTGGAAAAGCAACGATCAAGGTCGCAACTGGAGTTATCTATCAACCGTCGCCGCTGCCTCGAACACACGAGGGCTGTGGGAGCCGGAATTTTCCGTTGACGCGGACGGCAAGCTGGTTTGTCATTACGCCGACGAAACCGATGCTCGATACAGTCAGAAATTAGTACGCGTCAGAACGGCGAACGGCAGAAACTGGGTCGGTTACAATCCGACAGTGGCAAGCAATTTGTCGTCAGACCGTCCGGGAATGCCGGTTGTGCGAAAGCTGCCGAACGGCACTTATTTTATGAGTTACGAAATTTGCGCAGCGGGCAGTCAATTTAACTGCGCGGCGTATTACCGCACTTCCGCCGACGGCTGGAATTGGGGCGACCCGGGCTATTTGGGAATTCGTCCCGAAACGGATGATGGCAAATATTTTAGGCACGCGCCGACTATCGCCTTGAGTTCGACACCCGCGCCGAACGGTAAAATTCTGCTCATCGGGCAGATACTTTATAATGCCGATGGCACGAAGGCGGCAGACAACGGGCGGACAATTTTTACGAACACTAACAACGGCGCAGGAAATTGGACGGAAATCGCCGCGCCAATCGCGGTTGCAAATCCGTTCGATAATTATTGTCCTAACTATAGTTCGACGCTGCTGTCGGCAACGGATGGTCGAAGCGTGTTTGAAATAGCCACCGATTATGACGGAAGTGTCTGCAAAGCATATTTCGGCAGCGGTCAACTGTAAAATTTTGTGAATCGAAATTAGTTTTTTCGTTGGAACTTATAAAAGAAATGCAAAAATTCTCGCTAAATTTTACCAGAGACGCGCCAAAGCACAGCCATTGGTTTAGCGGGTTCATTGCCGCGCTGATTATTTGTATCGGCTCGCTGGCGGCGGCTTCCGGGATAAAAGCAAACAGTGTCGCCAGCCCGAACGGACGGTTCAAAATTAATTTTTATCTGACGGTCGAAGGCGCACCGCGTTACACGATTGAGCTTGACGGCAAAACTGTTCTTCTCGAATCACAACTCGGACTCGTGCGCGATGACGCTGATTTTTCCGCTAATTTAAAACTTTTATCAGCACCAAAAACCGAGCGCGTCCGCGACCCTTACGAAATTTTATCCGCCAAACGCCGCGTCAATAATTATCTGGCGAATCGGGTGGTATTTCATCTGCGGACAGTCGCCGGAAAAAAGCTGGACATAATTTTTCAGGTTTCGGACGACGGGGCGGCGTTTCGTTATTTCTTTCCCGAAACGGACGACACAAAACACCGTTTGAGCGAAGAAGTTTCGTCATTTCACTTTATGCCCGAAACGCGAGCCTGGCTGCAGCCAATGGCAAAGGCACGAACCGGATGGAAAAATTCGCAGCCGTCTTACGAAGAATATTACGAAAAAGACGTTCCGGTCGGCACGCCGTCAACGATTGGCGCGGGCTGGGTTTATCCGGCACTTTTTCGTTCCGGCGATGTTTGGGTGCTTTTGAGCGAAACCGGAATTTCGCGGAATTACTGCGGCACGCGCCTTCAACACGAATCAATTTTGATGTTATGCATTGCGAGTATGGTTCATCGTAAAATGATTGGGCAATGCAACCGCTGAGGCAAAAAATTATTGCGTCTTTTATAGTTTCTAGATATTGTTAACAAACATACATAGTAAGATTCGACTGGCAGGTGAAAAATCTAATGTTTCTTAAATACAAAATTTGGAGTTTGATTTTTTTAGTTTTGGTTTTATTACTGAATACGATTGCTTTCTCGCAAACTCCGATTGATTTGAGCCGGACGCCGCTCTATCAGAATCCGGTTTTTGATTTCGATTTCCCTGACCCGACCGTTATCCGTGCTGCCGACGGGTATTTTTATGCTTATGCAACTCAGACGGTAATCAACGGCAACTGGCTTAACATTCAAGTTGCGCGGTCGGCTGATTTAGAAAACTGGGTGCGTCTCGGCGACGCTTTGCCCGTCAAGCCTGCGTGGGCAAATCAAACACAGAATTTCTGGGCGCCGCATGTCACAGAGGTAAACGGTATATATTATATGTATTATTCAGCCGACCCGAATTCCTTGAACGGTCTTTGTCTAGCGGTGGCGACGGCAACCAATCCGGCAGGACCTTTTACGGATAAAGGCGCGGCTTTAAAATGCGGCGGCGGTTTTGTCAACATTGACCCGATGGCGTATGACGACCCGGCAACCGGAAAACACCTTCTTTATTGGGGAAGCGGTTTTGACCCGATAAAGGTTCAGGAGCTTGCCGAAAACCGGCTCGGTTTTGCGGCAAATTCTCAGCCGGTTAATTTAATTTTCCCAATTAACAGTGCAGACCCGAATATGTATCGGGATTTAGTCGAAGGAGCGTGGGTTACTTTTCGCAACGGTTATTATTATATGTTTTTTTCCGGCGACGACTGCTGCACGAGTGCACATTACGCAATTATGGCGGCGCGTTCACGCAGCGCGACCGGACCTTTTGAAGTTATGCCGGAAAACAACGGCGTGATTATAAAGGGCAATGATAAATGGCTCGGACCCGGACATAATTCCGTGATTAGAGATGATAAATCGCGCGATTGGATTGTTTATCACGCTTATCATCCGAATGACCCCAATCGTGGGCGCGTAATGTTAATGGATAATTTAATTTATGGTTCGGACGGCTGGGTCAGAGCGGAAACAGGCGTGCCGACTAAAGAAGTTCGCGTCGCGCCGTTTATCAATCGGCGGCGGCATAAACTTTAATAGAGTCTGAAGTTCGTCGCTAACCGATTACAAAATGCGTAAAACGCTGCACAGAAATTTTGTCGGTTAGTTTTGCTTAGATTGAAGCGGAACCCCGACGCTAATAAGCAAAAAGTTTCCAAAAATTCGTCGGCGCAAAAATCAGTAAAATAATTTGTAAATAATTAGCATAAACAGAGTTTTTTGAAATAAAATAAAAAGCCTGAAATCAAACTTTTCCGATGAGCAGCATCAAGGACATTACCAGCGAAGCCGGTGTCTCGACCGCGACGGTCTCGCACGTTATCAATAAGTCGAGATTCGTCTCGGATGCAGTGCGGGCGCGTGTTTTGAAAGCCATCGAACTGCACGATTATTACCCGAACGCGCACGCCAGAAGTCTGGCTTCGGGCAGCAGCCGTATTTTGGGTCTTGTTATTTCCGACATTGCTAATCCGTTTTTCCCGGAATTGGTAAAAAGTATCGAAGCGGCAGCATATGAACACGGTTACGACGTTGTTTTGTCGAATACCAATTACGATGCCGAGCGCACGTCGCATTATGTTCGGCGGTTTATCGAGCGCAAAGTCGCCGGTGTCGCGTTGATGACTTCGGAAATGGACAAATCCCTGATTGACGAGTTAGCGCGGCGCGAAGTTTCCGTCGTGTTTTTGGATTCGGGCGCGGCGGGATTGCATATGAGCAATTTGTGCGTCGGTTACGCCGAAGGCATTAAGCAGGCTATTTTGCATCTGGTTGAACTCGGACACCGAAACGTCGCCTTCGTTAGCGGATTGTCGCATTTGCATTCGGCAAAACGGCGGCTTGAGGCTTTTCGCCAGACGATGCAGACGGTTTTGCCCGACGGGTCGGAGCAGATTTATACGGGCGATTTTCGGATTGAAGGCGGAAGACGCGCCGCGCTCGAAATTTTAGCCGCCACCGAACTCCCAACCGCCGTCGTCGCCGCTAACGATTTAATGGCGTTCGGCGCAATCAGCGAATTGCGCCGCGCCGGTTTAAATGTTCCGCTTGACATCTCCGTCGTTGGGTTAGACGACATCGCTTTTTCGTCGTTAATTGAACCGGCTTTGACGACGGTGAATTTGCCGCTCGGCGAATTAGGAAAATTGGCGGTCGAGGCTCTGATGACGACGCTTTCGAGTCCGACGCAGCACGGTGTCGAGTTACCAATTTCGACGCAGTTGGTAGTTAGAAATTCAACTGCTGCGGCGCGAGTCGGCAACTTTATAAACGCATGAGACCGAATGAAGTAAGGGCAAAAACTATGGCAAAATAACACATTTATTTAGTGCGTTTTTCTGCAACTGACATACTTCCGTATAATTTAAAATGATGTTAAAAAAACAAATTTCACATTTCAGAAAAGTCGGCGGTTTATTGTTTATTCTGCTTGGTCTGACCGCGCAGTTTTTCGCGCAAAAGGGTGCGAGCTATACGAATCCGGTGCAGGCGGGCGATTACCCAGACCCGTCGGTCATTCGCGTCGGCAAAGATTTCTACGCGACGGCGACATCGAGCGAATGGGGACCGGAATTTCCGATTCTGCATTCGCGTGATTTAGTCAACTGGAATATTGTCGGCGTAGTTTTTCCGAAACGTCCCGAATGGTCAGTCGGCAATTATTGGGCGCCGGAAATCTGGCAGGAAAACGGTAAATTTTATATTTTCTACGTTGCTCGTAAGGCAGGCGGTAATCTTTGTATCGCTGCGGCGACCGCAACGAAACCGACCGGACCTTACACCGACCACGGCGCGTTGGTGTGTCAGGAAGTCGGTTCGATTGACGCTTTTCCGATACGCGATGAAAACGGAAAACTATTTATAGTCTGGAAAGAAGACGGCAACAGCGTTAATAAACCGACGCCGCTCTGGGCGCAGGAACTCGACATAAAAAATTGGAAGCTCGTCGGTAATCGGCAGGAAATTTTGCGAAACGACCCGAACACTTGGGAAGGAAATCTCGTTGAAGGTCCGTATATTATGCGGAAAGGCGAGTATTTTTATATGTTCTATTCGGGCAACGCCTGTTGCGGGCGCGGCTGTAATTACGCGATGGGCGTGGCGCGCTCGAAAACTCTTTTGGGGACTTGGGAAAAAGACCCGGCGAATCCGATTTTGAAGGGCAATGATAACGCAAATTGTCCGGGACACGGAACGATTGTTACCTTAGAGAACGGACGCGCGTATATGATGTATCACGCTTTCGACCGGAAAGATGTTAATTATGTCGGGCGCCAGGCTTATCTCGACGAAGTGAATTGGACGGCGGACGGCTGGGCGACGATTAATAACGGAAAAGGCGCAAGCAAAATTGCTGCCGCGCCGCTCGGCGTCGCCGAACGCGACGAAGAATATCGCTTTTTCGACGATTTCACTTCGCCAACTCTGCGCTTCGGCTGGCAATGGCAGCAAAACAACATTCCGAATTACAAAATCAGCAACGGTTTTCTCGAACTGATGCCGAACGCCGCAAACGCGCTTAACGCAATCGGCGGCGTGATGGCTTATTACACGACGAACAGCAGCTATACGGCGACCACGCAGATTGACGCGCGAAGTTTGACCGGCGATGCGATTGCCGGAATTTCAGCTTACGGCGATGGCGAAAACGCGCTCGGGTTCGGCTTGCAAAACAGCAAAATCGTCGTCTGGCGGCGCGAGAGAAACAATCACCGAAAGCTCTCAACACACGACGCGCCCGCAGGAAAACAACTTTACCTGCGAATGACAGCGCGCGACGGAGTTTTTTACAGTTTTGCAGCGAGCAGCGACGGCAAGAATTTTAAATCTGTCGGCAGCGAGCAAAACGGCGATTATCTGCCGCCGTGGGATAGGGGAATTCGCGTCGCTTTAACGGCGGGCGGAGCGGAAAAAGCCTCGGCGCGTTTCGGGTTTTTGCGAATCGAGCCGACCAAATAAATTTTATTTTAGAAGAGATAAATTCGGAGTGATAAAAAATTATGAACTTTACGTTAAAAAACCGAAGCGTTTTAGTTTTGATGATAGTAATTTTCGCAATCGCTTTGGGCGCGTGCGATAGAAAACCGGCTGGGGGAAGCACGGCTGGCGGAAACGGAACCGGCGGCGAAAGCGGCAGCAAAAAAACAGTCGCCTTCGCACAAATGGAAAACACCGGACCGTGGCGCATCGCCGAGAGTGAAAGTATGAAATCGGAAGCCGCAAAGCGCGCCGACAAATTTAATTTCGCATATACCGACGCGCAAGGCACGACTGCAAAACAAGTTTCGGACGTGGAAGATTTAATCGCGCGCAAGGTTTCGGCGATTTTCCTCGCGCCGCGTGAAGCCGAAGGTTTTTCCTCGACTTTTCAGGCAGCAAAAGCGGCGAATATTCCGGTGATTTTGATTGACCGTGAAGCGACCGGAACAGCCGGAACAGATTTCGTGACGGTTATCAAATCAGATTTCGTCAAAGAAGGACAAACGGCGGGCGAATGGCTTGCAAAACAAACGAACGGCAAAGCCGGAATTGTCGAACTCAAAGGTACGACTGGCTCGTCGGTTGCAAATGACCGCAGCAAAGGCTTTATGGACGCAATCGGCAAAAACTCGGACATGAAAATCATCGCATCACAGGACGCGAATTTCACACGCGCCGAAGGTCAAAAAGTAA
>MWVX01000226.1_pt1 | contig 16243 bp, 15 predicted proteins | sample 1047311 | NCBI WGS metagenome assembly MWVX01 (sample SAMN06349984, study PRJNA376086) | soil metagenome | isolation source: MtG-4 sample Antarctic (ecotone) soil | place: Antarctica | collected 2015-01-13 | reverse complement strand
ATATAGAATATGGCCAGGGAAAGATGAGTGACATTGATTTGCTCTGGGATATACAAAGTAAAATTGAGGGGAATACGATCTGTCCGTTAGGCGATGCAGCTGCATGGCCTGTTGCAGCGGCCATCAGGCATTTCCGCGATGAGTTTGAATGGCATGTACTGAATCCGGAAGAAGCACAAGTACGGAATTTCGGATTAGCACATTATGCGGATGTTCTAGAGGTAGGCGTTGGTTAGATTTTTTTAAATCTCACTTTACTTGTTATCCCCTTTTTCTGAAGACAAAAATTCATTCACAATTCCTTTAAACCCGCAATAGTTTTTGCATTTGCAAATAGAGTATGTTTTAAATATTTTATTTTGCATGCATGCTTAAGATCGTTCATATAGCCGACCTGCATCTGGGTCTCCAATACAGCAAATATCCTGAAAATATAAGGCAACAATTAATTGAAGAAAGTTCAACAGCGCTTCACAGAATAATAAGAAAAGCAAATGAAGCGCATGCGCATGTCCTTGTTGTTGCGGGTGACTTGTTTGATCATTTGCGGGTTCCTAAAGCGCTAGTTTGCAATACAAAAGCTGCTTTGGGCAATTTTGAAGGAGAGGTGATAATTATACCTGGTAATCATGATTACTACGAGCCTGGTAATGATAAATGCTGGCATTGGTTTGGCGAAGCTCCCGGAGATAATATTCATTTACTGCACGACTTTCAGCCATTTTCTATAGAGATGGCATCACGTAATGTGATCTTTTATCCCTGTGGATGCCGATCCAGGCATGGTACCGACCATTTGCTGGAATGGGTACGCAAAGAAACTAAAGATGACCAGGCATTACACATTGGCCTCGCACATGGCAATGTACAAGGCCTTGGAATAGATGATGAGGGACGATATTTTAATATGTCACCCCATGATTTTAAAGATTGCGGTATTCATTTTTGGCTTTTGGGGCACATACATGCTCCTTATCCCAAAGAAGATAATGGCGATAATATGCTTTTTTATTTCAGTGGCAATCATGCAGCCAACAGTTGGAAAACTGAAAGACCGGGAGGCTGTTGGTATCTCGAAGTAAATAGTAAAAATGAAATAAAAGGAAGGCGTTGGCACACAGAAGGCATAGGCTTTGCCGACAGGCAATACACACTCACAAATGAAATAGAAATTGAATCTGCGTTTGAAAAGCTTTTTTCTTTGAATCAGAAAACTATTTTGCGGGTAGTATTCAATGGAAATTTAAGTTCGGAACAAAAGGCTATGATGCTTGAAAATATACAGGCATTAGAAAAACATCTGCTCCATATGGTAGTCACAAATCAGACAATCTTAAGACTACAGCGTTCAGATATAGATGGAGAATTCATGACCGGTACTGTTCCGCATCTTTTACTTACCGGGTTGATTGACGAAGGTAATGATGACGAATGTATACAATTGGCCTATCAAAGTATAAAAGAACTTTCTTCATGATATTGCAATCCATTTCTCTTCATCCATTTGCAGGGCTTAGTAACAAAATTTACCATTTTGAGAACAACCTAAATGTATTCTGCGGACCTAATGAAGAGGGCAAAAGTACCGTGGCGAGGGCTGTTGTCTTTGCATTATTCACGCCCACCAATCTTACACCTGCAAAAAGAAAAACAACACTTGAAAATTTTTTGCCTCATGCTTCCGGCGATACCATAGGCATTACACTTGAATGGAATTGGGATAATAAACAATATAAACTGGAGCGGCATTGGGGTGGAACAAACAAAAGTGTCCTTACGCTACCTGGTGACTCAATTTTATCGAATGAAGAAACTATCACGAAGAAAATTTTGGCAATGCTACCTGCAAATGAAGCTGTGGTAAAAGGCATATTGATGTCAAGCCAATCGGAGCTCGCTTCTGCTATTACATCTATGAAGCATGAGGCTGGTACGGAACTGAGCGATAAGTTGCGCAATGTAGTATTACAGAGCGGTGGTATATCCGGCACACGTTTGCAGGAAAATATAACTCAAAAAATTGATAAGTATTTTGAAAGATGGGATCAGACAAATAATGGACCCATGGGTGGACCTAACAGGGGTATACTTAATAAATGGGTGCAGGGAGTGGGCTTGATATTACAAGCCTGGTACGAGCTTAAGGAAACTGAAAACCTGCTGCAGCAGGTAGAAGAGTTTGAAAAACTTGATGAAGAATTAAGTGCGCAGATACAAAATAGTGCAACGGCGATGACTGAGCTGGAAACATTTATTGCCAAACACAAATTTGCTTATCAATCTGTAAATGAACGAATCAGGTTGGAAGGTGAAATTCAAAAAGCTGAATTCTTACTCGAACAGTTAGTGAAAGATGCCGTACGATGGCCACATGCAGAAGTGGAGTTAAAGTCGGAAAAAACTGCCATCAATTCACTTCAAACAGAAATCAACGAATTAGATATTGAAAACTCGAATGCAAGAAAGCGACAGCAGGCACAAATAGATCTGAAGAAGTTGGAAGAGGTGCACAAACTTCAAAATGCTATTGCAGTTGCTGATAAGAAACTTCGATCCACAAAGCAAGTGAAAGCCGGCGACGTAAAACTTGCAGAAGATTTGCAAAAGAAAATTGAATTGTGCATAGCAAAAATCAATGCACAACAACTGATTCTTCAATTGACTTCTGCACAGGGAGGCTCTGTCTTATTACGAAGAGCAGGCGGAAATGAATCAGTGAGTATCAGTAAGGGTGAAACAAAAGAAATAAAAGCTGCCGGTAGTTTGAGGTTTGAATGGGCAGGATTGACAATAGAAATAGCTTCTGGTAATGAAAATATTGGTGCGCTGGAAACTCAAATGAGTAGTAACGAAAAAGAACTAAAAAAAATTCTGCACGCCCATTCCTTCGAAGAACTCAACGTACTAAAAGCTGCAGAAAAAGATTATCTTGAAGCACTCCAACTATTCAATACAAAGAACAGTGATCTCAAAGCATTTCTAAGAGGAGATGACCTTTTAGAACTTGAGCAGCGTTGCGAAGCAGCAACTAACCTGCCTCAAACACGTGATATAAATACATTGGAAAAAAACCTGCGTCTGAAAGGCGATTTGCTTTCTGTGGCGAAACATAAATCGGAGGCTTTGACAAAAGAGATCGAGGAGTTAGTTAAACGTAATAAATCACAGCAACATTTGAATCAAAGACAGATAGATGGTCAGATATATTTAAATAAACACCAAAAAGAGCTAGATCTTATGGTTCCCCTTCCCGAAGAGTTTGAATCATCAATTGCTTTTCAGAAACAGTACGAGGAACTGAGAGAAACTTATGCTCAAATGCAACAACAAAAGCTTCATGCAGAAAATGCCCGCGATAAATTAGTCCGCCCTGAAATCAGCTTCACCGAAGCCCGTGATGATTGTCACTTCATGCAACGAAAATTTCTGCAGGCAAAAAAAGAAGGGACGGCATATAAAAAAATAAAAGCAAAATTGGAAAAGATAATGGAGGAAGCTGATGCCAATGCTTTTCAGCCACTTCATGACAAGACCATTATTAATTTCAACCGTCTTACAAATGGTAAGTACGCGAATATGAATTTTTCTGGCACCGGTCCCGAGGGAATATCAAATACACAAACAACCCTACCTATCCACCTTCTGAGCAAAGGAACAAGGGATAGCCTGGCTCTTGCGCTAAGGTTAGCTGCTGCTGAAGTTTTTTTAGAAAATAGTAAAGGTTTCATTATTATGGATGACCCTTTAGTGGATATGGACACCGCCAGAAGAGAAGCTGCTATTGTGTTGATAAAAGAATTTGCTGCCAAACAACAAACAATTATTTTTACCTGCCATGAGGCACACAAAGTATTATTGCATCCAAATTGAACACTTTTTAAATATTAGGAACCAAAGAGGATAGCTTATTTTGTAAAGAGCTTTTCAACTTATTTTTGCCCGATAAAAACCTTCGTTTCATTTCTCATGGCTGAACTTCCTAAATTATTAAAAGTAACCATAGACAACATCACGGTGGAGGTGGAGGCAGGTACAAGCATATTAATGGCTGCCCGCAAGATCGGTGGCGATGTAGTACCACCGGCTATGTGCTACTATTCAAAATTGAAAGACAGTGGTGGTAAATGCCGGACATGTTTGGTACGTGTTGCTGCCGGATCTGCTGCGGATCCACGTCCTATGCCTAAGCTGGTGGCTTCCTGCCGTACCAATGTGATGGATGGAATGGTAGTAGAAAATATAACCAGTCCTACGGTGTTGGAGGCCCGCAAAGGTGTTGTGGAATTTTTATTGATCAATCATCCTTTGGACTGTCCCGTATGCGATCAGGCAGGTGAATGTGACCTCCAGGACTTAAGCTATCAACATGGAGCAGAAGCTACACGGTACGAATTCAAGCGCCGCACTTTTGAAAGAATAGATATCGGCCCTTATATTCAATTACATATGACAAGGTGTATTCTTTGTTTCCGGTGTGTGTATGTAGCAGATCAGATTTCAAAAGAAAGAGAGCATGGTATCTTAGATCGGGGTGATCATTCCCAGATAGCAACTTATATACAGGAGTCATTAGAAAATCAGTTTATTGGAAATGTAATAGACGTTTGTCCTGTAGGTGCCCTTACAGATAGAACATTCCGGTTTAAAAATCGTGTTTGGTTTACAAAACCTGTTGATGCTCACCGCGATTGTCCTACCTGCACAGCCAAAGTTCGATTGTGGATGAGGGGAGATGATGTATTGCGGGTAACGGCACGTAAAGATCAGTGGGGTGAAGTGGAAGACTGGATATGCAATGAATGCAGGTTCGAAAAGAAACAAACAAGTGATTGGACAATTGAAGGACCTACTTCAGTTGACCGTCATTCCGTAATATCCGCAGGGCACTATAAAGGGATACAAATACCGAAAGAACCTTTTGATGAACTGATGGGACGAAAACCAAAACTGATGATGGATATCCATAAAGTCAGTGAAGTGAATAAAGTAGATCTTAATGAAATCAACGGACCTGCAACTGGTAAAACATTTAATGGGAATCCGCATGCAAGCGGTATAAATGTGACAGATGTGAAAGAAGGAAAAGGTAGAAATTTTGCCGGTACAGATTCAACAAACCCGAATACACCTTAAATGAATAGAACACTGTCTGAACGTTTAGACAGGCGACAAGAATAAATTTCGGGATAAGCTTTGCAAATGATAAGCAGGAATAAGAATATTAAATAGAATATGTATTTATTACAATTTGACTGGTGGATCTTGTTTGAAAAAGGAAGTCTGATTGGTGCTATCATCAGCCTTTCCATGATAGTAGCTATGTACAGCACCTATGCAGAACGCAAAATAGCTGCTGTCTTACAAGACAGGATAGGGCCGGATCGTGCAGGGCCATTTGGACTTTTTCAACCCCTGGCTGATGGTTTGAAGCTTTTCATGAAGGAAGAGATCATTCCTACTTTATCATCAAAGTTTCTTTTTATTCTCGGTCCTATGCTGGCCATGATCACCGCTTTGCTTACCAGCGCGGTGATACCCTGGGGGAGCACTATTGCCATCGGTGACCGCCTGGTGCCCTTGCAGATTGCTGATATCAATATCGGAATACTTTATGTTTTTGGTGTTGTTAGTTTAGGAGTATATGGCATTATGATCGGGGGCTGGGCTTCCAATAATAAATTTTCCTTACTTGCTGCCATTCGGGGCGCATCGCAAATGATATCTTATGAACTTGCCATGGGGCTTTCACTCATTGCTGTTTTGATGATCACAGGATCGCTTAGAATGAGTGTGATTGTAAATGAGCAAATGGCCAATGGCTGGAATGTAATCTATCAGCCACTAGGGTTTTTAATATTCTTTGTTTGTGCACTTGCAGAATGTAACCGTACACCTTTTGATCTTCCCGAAGCTGAAAACGAGTTGAACTTTGGCTATCATCAGGAGTATTCTTCGATGAAGCTTGGCTTTTATCTTTTTGCCGAATACATCAATATGTTTATGAGCAGTGTCGTGATGGCTACATTATTTTTTGGGGGATATGATATTCCATTTGTGAATGAAGCGGAATGGGGTGCGCATTGGTGGGTTGGCATGATTGGGTTTGCTGTACTTATGGCAAAAGCCACTTTTTTTATCTTTTTATTTATGTGGATTCGATGGACGATCCCACGTTTTCGCTACGATCAATTGATGAACCTGGGCTGGAAAGGTTTATTGCCTTTGGCATTGATCAATATGCTAATTACTGCTGTAGTAGTTCTTTTACTGAATAAATGATTTCGTATAAGCAAAGGCTGAGTCAAATCGGCTAAATTTGCGCAGCTAAAAATAATGTTAACCACAGAGGAAATAAAACAAACAGTCACCGAATATTTTAAAGATAAACCCGTGAAAAAGGTTTATTTATTCGGATCGTACGCAAGAGGTGAAGCTGACCAGGATAGTGATGTGGATTTGTTGATAGACCTTGATCATGGAAAAGGGGTTGGTTGGCAATCCTTTATCTGGTTTGAAGAATTAGAAAAATTAATGAAAACCAAAACAGACATTATTTCGAATGTCGAGAAGCCTGAACACACGAATAATTGGAAATTGATAGAAAGAATAAACAGGGATAAAGTTTTGCTATATGAAAAGGCTTGAAATATCTGATGCAGACAGGCTGGATCATATTAAAATAGCATTAAATTTTATCATTTCTCATACTAAAATATTGTCAGAAGATGATTTTTATAGAAATGAGATTTTGAAGAGGGCAGTGGTAAGAGATTTAGAAGTTATTGGTGAAGCGGCAAATTCAATATCAGAAAAAACAAAGGAAAAATATCCGGAAATACAATGGAGACAAATAATAACCACTCGTAATAAAATTATTCATGAATACTTTCATGTGAGTTATGTGATAGTATGAGAAATTATTAAAACTGATTTACCACTACTTAAAATACAGGTAGATAAAATTTTGAGCGAATTAAACTAATGCAAGCTTTAACAAACAGGAAGAAAGAGATTGAACGCAAGCCCATGTCCTTGCTGGAAAAACTGTACCTGCCTGCCATATTCAAAGGCATGGCTATTACGTTCAGCCACATTTTTACCAAAAATCCAACAATAAAATATCCGGAGCAAAAACGCACTTTCACTTCTGTATGGAGGGGCGTACAAATATTAAACAGGGACGAAGACGGCAGGGAACGCTGCACTGCATGTGGACTTTGCGCTGTAGCATGTCCTGCTGAGGCCATCACTATGGAAGCAGCCGAAAGGCAAACGGGAGAAGAGCACTTGTACCGTGAAGAAAAGTATGCAGCTAAATATGAAATCAACATGCTGCGTTGCATATTTTGCGGGTTGTGCGAAGAAGCATGCCCTAAAGATGCCATTTATCTCACGCAGACTTTTGCACCTGCTAATTATGCCCGGCAAGGATTTATTTACGATAAGGATGATCTGCTTATTCCTAACCCGGTCACGCAGCCGGAAGAATATGCAAAAGCAAAGGGGACTATAGGCAAGGAAATAAAATAATGAACTAACTGGAATGAGTATCTCAGAAATACTTTTTTGGATTTTAGCAACAGGTACCCTCTTCAGTGCCCTGATGGTCATCACCAGTAAAAACCCTGTTTACAGTGTGTTGTGGCTTATCGTTACATTCTTTACAATTTCCGGGCATTATATTTTATTAAACGCACAATTTCTTGCCATCGTCAATATTATTGTTTATGCCGGCGCTATAATGGTTTTGTTCCTTTTCGTCATAATGCTTATGAACCTTACTAAGGATACGGAACCACAAAAAAGCAGATGGCTGAAAATAATCGGAGCCTTAGCTGGTGGTTGCTTATTGCTGATATTAGTAGCAGCTCTGCGCAACACAGAAGAGCAAATGACCGAATTGGGAACTGGTGATATTGGCCTGATACAAAACCTGGGGAAAATTTTGTTCACAGAATATGTAGTGCCTTTTGAAATAGCAAGTATTCTTTTCCTGAGTGCAATGGTAGGAGCAGTCGTTATTGGAAAAAAAGAGTAAAATTTTTTATAAACCGGATTAGGAGAAACGATGCCTGTAAATTATTATATATTTCTTTCGATAGCTCTTTTTACCCTTGGAATCATTGGTGTGTTAACCCGGCGGAATGCTATTATTGTTTTTATGTGCATAGAGTTAATGCTGAATGCAGTGAACCTGATGCTGGTTGCCTTCTCCAAAATGCATCATCTTGCCAAAATGAGTACGGATATTACAGCAGGTAGCGAAGCCCAATTATTTGTTTTTTTCATTATGGTAGTAGCAGCAGCCGAAGTGAGTGTAGGACTAGCGATTATTGTAATGTTGTATCGGAATACACATTCGGTCGATATAAATTTTTTGAATAGGTTGAAGCATTAATATGAATGGAGTTTTTTTAAAAGGCTTAGTATTATTTATTGTTTTATGGCCTTTGGCCGGATTTTTAGTTAATGGTATTGGCAGAAAGTTTTTAAGTAAAAGAGCCATTGCATGGCATGCATGTGGTCAAATATTTGCTTCATTTTTGGGTAGTGTATTTGTTTATATATACTTACCTGATACTCCGCTTTTATTTCAATATTTTAATTTTATTTCAGTCGGGGATTTAATCATTCCATTTGCTTTTCAGATAGACCAGCTGTCTGCTTTATTCCTGCTCATCATCACAGGAGTTGGTTTTTTGATACATGTGTATTCCACGTCTTATATGCATGCAGAAACAAGAGAACATTACGGCAGGTATTTTTCCTATCTGAACCTGTTTATTTTTTCTATGTTGCTGCTGGTAATGGGTGCCAACTATGTCATCATGTTCATCGGTTGGGAAGGAGTCGGGCTATGCTCTTATTTATTGATTGGTTACTGGTTCAAAAATGTGGACTATACAAAGGCGGCTAAGAAAGCCTTTGTAATGAACCGTATCGGAGACCTTGGTTTCCTGCTTGCCATATTCTGGATTATCTCCAAAGCAGGGAGTGTTGATTACAGCGAAGTGTTTGCCAGCTTAAGTAAGTTTTCATCTTTGGATATTACCGGCATTACCCTCTTACTTTTTATAGGAGCTACGGGAAAAAGTGCGCAAATACCATTATTCACCTGGTTGCCCGATGCCATGGCGGGTCCTACTCCCGTATCTGCACTCATACACGCGGCTACCATGGTTACTGCGGGAATATATATGATAGCGCGAAGCCATATATTATATTCCAACGCACCACTTACATTAAGTATCGTTGGCATTATAGGCGCTGCAACTGCTTTATTGGGCGCAACCATAGCATTGAAGCAAAATGATATTAAAAAAGTACTGGCTTATTCCACGGTCAGCCAGTTAGGGTTTATGTTTCTTGCATTAGGTACGGGAGCTTATGTTGTTGCTGTATTTCATGTAATGACACATGCATTTTTTAAAGCACTATTGTTCCTGGGTTCAGGTTCGGTTATTCATGCGATGAGCGGCCAGCAGGATATACGTTTTATGGGTGGTTTGAAAAATAAATTAAAGGTCACCTATATTACTTTTTTTATTGGCTGCCTGGCTATTGCCGGTATCCCTCCATTATCCGGTTTCTTTTCAAAAGATTCAATTCTATTAAACGCTTTTGAGCACAATAAATTTTTATACCTAGTAGGAGTTTTCACTTCTGCCCTAACTGCTTTTTATATGTTCCGGTTGCTGTTCATTACTTTCCATGGTACATTCAGAGGTACAGAAGAACAAAGGCAACATGTACATGAAAGTCCTTTACCAATGACCATTCCCTTGATTTTACTTGCTATTCTTTCCATCATTGGGGGATTTGTGGGGGTACCTGAAGTTATCATGCGTGGGGGAGAAAAATTAGCTCATTTTATGGAGCCGGTGATTCCCATTGCACAACACAGTATTTCACATTCAACTGAATTATTATTAATGGGATTAACAACCGTGATCGCCATTATTTCAATAATTATTGCATGGCTGCGATACCGGAATTACAAGGAAGAACATACGGGAGCATTTGGAAAAGTGCTGGCCAATAAATGGTATGTAGATGAATTATACAACTCTGTCATAGTTCAGCCGGTAAATAAATTGGGGGTTGTTGCTAATAGATATTTTGAACGCAGCGGAATAGATGCGGTGGTGAATGGAGTAGGGCGATTGGTGAATTATGGGGGCAGACAGATGCGATGGCTCCAAAGCGGACAGGTAGGTAGTTATGTTTTGCTCATGGTGATCAGTATGTTGTTGTTTTTTGTATTGCAGTTTTTTTGGAGGAAGTAGCCCGTAGATTCTTATGTTGCAATATGGAATCAACACATCATTAGTAATGAAGTTTTTTACTGATAGATGGGTGATAATCACTAAATGATTTTGCAATGAAATTTTAGATAAGGTGCAAAGTACTATTTGAAACAGAATTAAATCTAAGTTCCCCCACCGGGGGGACAGGGGGCCATTTATGATCGTTTTATTATTGATATTGATTCCTTTAATTGGCGGGTTGGTTTCTTTTTTACTGAAAGAAGAAAAAACCGTGCGTAGTTGGGCTCTACTGGTTTCCTTTGCTGCTTTTGCAGTTTGCATTTGGGGGTTGACAACAGAAGCGTCATCAACACTGTTACAATTTTCTGCTACATGGATGGGTGCATTGGGAAGCAGTTTTAGTATTGGCCTCGATGGCATGTCACACCTACTCTGCCTGCTTACTACTATTTCTTATCCCATCATTTTTATTGCCACATGGAAGTCGCACTACACGAAAGCTCATAACTTTTTTGGGCTTATGCTGCTAACCGCAGCAGGACTCATTGGCGTATTTACCGCTACTGATGCTTTGTTGTTTTATTTCTTCTGGGAACTCGCACTCATACCGGTTTATTTCTTATGCTCCGGTTGGGGTGGAGAGAAAAGAATTCCTGTCACCTTCAAATTTTTCATATATACATTCAGTGCATCGGTACTCATGTTAGTGGGCTTGTTGTACCTCTATTTTCAAACCCCGGATCGTTCTTTTTCTATTCAGTCTTTTTATGCATTGTCCCTGAGTAATGATATACAATCATGGTTATTCTGGTTATTGTTTATAGCCTTTGCTGTAAAGATGCCGGTCTTTCCATTTCACACATGGCAGCCAGATACTTACGAGCAATCGCCCACAGCCACTACGATGGTGTTGAGTGGCATCATGGTAAAAATGGGTGTTTTCGGAGTGATACGTTGGGTATTGCCGGTGTTGCCAGTCGCTTCATATATGTGGGGTGATGTAGTGATGGGTCTTGCAGTTGCAGGTATTATTTATGCCTCTGTTATTGCCATGCAGCAAAACGATCTTAAACGATTGATTGCCTATTCTTCTATAGCCCATATTGGTTTAATGGCAGCAGCCATTTTTGCCGAGAATCAATCGGGTATGCAAGGTGTACTGGTACAAATGTTTAATCACGGTATCAATATTTTAGGTCTTTGGATTGTTGTTGAATTAATAGAAAGACAATTTGGAACACGAAAATTATCCGAGCTGGGCGGTATTGCGCAAAAAGCACCCGCACTGTCGGTTTTGTTAGTGATAATGGCTCTGGCCAATATTTCTCTTCCGCTGACTAATTCATTTGTCGGTGAGTTTTTAATGTTCAATGGCATCTTCAATTCCGGTGTCACAAAGTATAATATATTGTTTGCTGCACTGGCGGGATTAAGCATCATATTAGGGGCTGTTTACACCCTGAACATGGTGCAAAAAATCATATTCGGCAACACAGGGACCCTTACAGAAAATACTCATGATATAAACAGGAATGAAAAACTGGCTTTAGGCCTGCTGGTATTAATTATTTTTTCATTTGGAGTATATCCACAGCCCTTACTGAACCTTACAGGAGTTTTTGTTGATGGCATTTTAAAAGAGGTAGATGTGACTAAATTGATTACACTAAAATGAACACAATAATTTTTTCGGCATTAAGTGGCGTGATCATGATGTTCGGCAGTTTTTTGCTGAAGAGCAAAAGTGCTGTGCGCCTGCTTGCACATATTTTATTAGCCGTCATTATCATTATTAATATTCTGGAATTGAATTCAATACATTTCATTGAATTCAATACTCAGGGCATGATGGTCTTTGACAGGTTTGCACTTTTGTTCATCCTCATTGCCAACCTCTGCACCTTTGCTTTTTTTCTTTTGTCTGCCAGAGATATGGAAAAAGTTGGTGTGCACTACAGTGATTACTTTGCACTTATTTTTTTTATATTGAGTGGTGTGGTGCTCGTTGCGTCATTCAAATCTCTATTAATACTTTTCCTGGGTATTGAGATCATTTCTATTCCATTGTATATACTGACAGGCAGCGACAAAATCAGTTTGAAAAGCAACGAAGCCTCGCTTAAATATTTTCTGATGGGCGCTTTTTCTACAGGACTCATGCTGATGGGCATAGCGATGGTGTATGGTGCCACAGGTACATTCAATACTACTGCTATGCAATGGGGCGATAAAGTTCCGGTACTGATAATTGTAGGAATGATGATGCTTTTGTTTTCAATGTCTTTTAAAGTATCTGCAGCACCATTTCATTTCTGGACACCCGATGTGTATGATGGCGCACCCACTGTTTTCACCTCGTTTATGGCTACCATTGTAAAGGCTGCAGGTTTCATAGCTTTTATGCGCTTGTTCGAAGATGCGTTTGGAGGTATTCGTAATGAGTGGAAATTATTGGTTGCTGTCATCGTAGCGGCTACTTTATTCATAGGGAATATAACAGCCGTATTTCAGCAAAGTGTAAAACGCATGTTAGCCTATTCCAGCATTGCACAGGCGGGCTTTATGATGCTGGCTGTTTATTCTTTAAATGCTGAAGCAAAAGAAGGATTGATACTTTATACGACTGCTTATTCCATAGCTACCATTGGAATATTTGCGGTACTTATTAAAATGAATGACTATACCATTGATGGATTTAATGGTTTTGCCAGCAGTCATCCCGTAGTAGCAGCTTCATTGGTAATATTCCTTTTATCTCTTGCCGGAATACCGCTCACTGCGGGTTTTCTGTCAAAATTTTATATGTTGCGGGCAACCCTGGAAGCGGGTAGTTTATGGCTTGCCATTTTCGCTGTATTAATGGCCGCAGTCAGTGCTTATTATTATTTCCGGCTCATACAGGCTATGTATTTTAAAAATGCTGACCATAAGGATTCTATTGAACTTTCGCCGGGCTTTACCTATACCTTACTCACCTTGTCATTTTTCACTATCCTTTTGGGAGTCTTTCCTAATATCCTTACCCATTGGCTTTACTTTTAGTAGGGCATAAAGCATAAAAGATTACCTCCGAAAAGTCTTCCTAAGGCCCTACCAAATAATTTAATTATAAAATGTTGTGTAAGGCATTCCCTAATTTAGAACTTTTCAGAGCATGAGGACTTCTGACGTTTTTTCATTAGCTTATCGAACTGTGCGTGGGAATAAACTTCGTTCGGGCATTACCGTATTGATCATTGCTTTTGGCATTATGGCTTTGATCGGTATTATTACTGCTATACAAGCCATGAGTCAGAAGTTTACAGAAAGTTTTTCTACTATGGGCGCAAATGGTTTTAATATTCGCTACAAAGAACGGAATGTTCATTTTGGAAACAATAAAAGTGGATTGAAAGTATCGAAGAAAGGAGCTAAAAAGAAAGAAAAACAATCGAACATTGGTAAGAAGATAGAGATGGAGCAGGCAGAAAATTTCATACAGCAATATTATTTTCCTGCACGTGCAGGTTTATCTATCACAGCATCAAGAAATAGCATTATTAATTTTGAATCCAGGAAAACAACACCTAACGTTTCGCTTTTCGGAGGCGATGAAAACTATTTACTTTTAAATGGATTCGAGATCGGGAGTGGACGAAATTTTGTAAAACCGGAAATAGAATCCGCAGCTAATGTATGCCTGATAGGGTATGACGTGGCCAAAAGATTGTTTAAAACCAACATCAGTAAGGCTGTGAATAAGGTGGTACGTGTAGATGGAAAACCATATAGGGTCATTGGGGTACTGGCAAGCAGAGGATCTTCATTTGGTTTCAGCAGAGATAATATCGTTATTGGAGGATATAAAAACATAAAAAGAAATTTTAATCCGGGAAATTCATTTCTCATTGGGATCATGACAGATGATTTAAATCAGGTAAACGAAGCCATGGGTGAAGCGGAAGGCATATTCCGATCTATTCGAAAGGTGAACATAACGGAAGAAAGCAATTTTGCAATAGACCGTAGCGACAGTATAGCAGAAACAGCGATGAAGAGCCTTGGCTTTTTGACAATTTCAGCAACTGTAATAGGATTGATTACATTAATAGGCGCCGCTATTGGCCTAATGAATATCATGCTGGTTTCTGTCACCGAAAGAACTAAAGAAGTGGGGTTGATTAAGGCCATTGGAGGAAAGAGTAAAACCGTGCGGCAGCAGTTTTTGGTGGAGGCAGTTATTATAAGCATATTGGGAGCTATCTTGGGAATTATTTTGGGGGTGGGAGTCGGTAATTTATTCTCAATACTCTTAAGCATAGGTTTTGTATGAGCCTGGAATTGGGTCGTATATGGAATTCTTATATGTACGGTGGTCGGTTTGCTTGCAGGTCTGTATCCCGCTTTGAAAGCGGGAAGGTTGAATCCTATTGAAGCATTGAGGTATGAATAGGGTTTTTTTTAATAAGAAAATAATCAAAAAATAAATGAATGTTTATAAAAAATGACTGAAAAAAATTATACAGTTTTAACATTTGATGCATTTTTTCAGTAGAATTGTAAACTCTAATCATTTGACCAAACTTTTTTATAAACTTTAAACACTAAAAACTAAGATCATGGCAGAACAAAGACCAGCTGCAGGCACGGCTTCCACACCCAAAGCTACATCTACATCCGTGCAACCAAAAAAAGGGGATAATTTAATTTCATGGCTTGCACCCATCATTTGTATTGTAGTCGGTTATGCTATTTGGCGTTTTGTAATGGGAGCTCCGGACGGCTTCAAACAACCTGACCCTGCCGGTGGTTTCTGGCCGCATCATAAAGGTCCAAAAGGTGCATTCAACGCCATCTATGAAGGTGGAATCATTGTGCCTTTGCTTATTGGCATGTTACTGATGGTTATTACTTTTTCTATTGAGCGTTTATTGACCATCCGTAAAGCATTGGGAAATGGATCTATTTCAGAATTTATCCGTAAGGTGCAATATCATCTTGCTAATCGTAACGTAGATGCAGCACTTGCTGAGTGCGATAAGCAACGTGGCTCAGTTGCCAATGTCATGAAGGCGGGTTTGCGCAGATATAAAGAAATGATCAATGTGACAGATCTGGATACGGACCAAAAGGTATTGTCTATCCAAAAAGAAGTAGAAGAAGCTACAGCACTTGAATTGCCTATGTTGCAAAAGAACCTGGTGTTTCTTTCTACCATCGTATCGCTTGGTACGCTTGTAGCTTTGTTGGGAACTGTATTGGGTATGATCCGCTCGTTCTCTGCCTTGGGTGCAGAAGGTGGCGCAGGTAATGCCGGAGCGCTTGCCCAGGGAATTTCTGAAGCCTTGTATAATACAGCCTTAGGTATTGGTACTTCATCCTTAGCACTAGTGATGTATAATATTTTCACCACTAAGATTGACTCTATTACTTATGGTATTGATGAATCAGGATTCACATTAACACAAAGCTTTGCCTCTACTTATAAATAAGAGGGTAAATCTTTTATGGAATTTGAAATCTAATGCGTCTTAATACAAAAATCATATTAGAACATGCCAAGTGTCAAAATACCAAAAAAAAGTACGGATTATGATATGACCCCGTTTGTTGACGTGGCCTTTCTGATCCTTTCTTTCTTTATGCTGGTAACAAAGTTTAAACCACCTGAGCCTGTAGAGATCACTACACCCAATTCGGTTTCTACAGATAAATTGCCTGAAAACGATGCAGTGCTGGTGGAACTTGCCTCAGACGGAAGAATATTCTTCTCTATGCTGGCTGAAAATAATCCGCAAGCAAAGTACCAGGTTATAAAAAATCTGAATACTACCCGCAATCTGGGGTTAACTGAAGCAGAAATGCAGAATTATATGAAGGTGCATTCAGTTGGCGTTCCTTTTTCTCAATTGAAAGGTTTATTATCACGTCCTGTTGATCAACACAAAAACATTGCTCAGCCGGGAATACCGGTTAAGGACTCTGCAAGCAATGAG
>MWVX01000225.1_pt1 | contig 16291 bp, 17 predicted proteins | sample 1047311 | NCBI WGS metagenome assembly MWVX01 (sample SAMN06349984, study PRJNA376086) | soil metagenome | isolation source: MtG-4 sample Antarctic (ecotone) soil | place: Antarctica | collected 2015-01-13 | reverse complement strand
AGGCTGATGGCATTGATGCCGTCGAGTTCCGGCATCCGAAGGTCCAGTTTGATATAAAAGAATATATGCTCGACATGATCACCATTGTTTACAAAGGCGTACAGCGTACCAATTTAAAAAACAATAACACAGAAGAACTTTTCTTAAAGTACCTGGATATTCAAAAACTGGAGGAGGCATTTGAAAAGAACAGGGATGCAAATATATCTTTTCAATATCCTTCAGATGGTATCAAATCAGCTAAGGAAATAGCCTACAATGTGCAGAAATTATTTAATGATTACCAGAAAGTGTATAATGAAAATTACGGGCAGATAAAAGCTATATTAAATGAGTCGAAGACCTTGGGAAAGGGCATCAATATAAAGCAAGTGGAAGCCTCTCAAAAAGATCTGGAGCAACTTTACAATGACAGTAAAACATCAGATGTATTTGCGCTTCGGCTGAATACATTATTCGAGCGGTTGAAAGTGCTGGTGGGGTCAGAACAGATTGTTCAGCGATAGGGCTATTAAATAGACAGCCTGAATACCTCATTGTCGTTTGGTTCGTTCGCGTTGGTCGCATCTTTGTCCGTTGGTCTCCCGACCAATGTTTCAATAAATAATAATTATTGAATAACACAGTCAAACCGAATCTTACCTATCTACACATCTTTTACATAACAATCAATTTTTAGAGAAATCATTTCGCTGTTTTCAAAGCTTCTAATAATGAAAAATATAATTCACCCCTCCCCATTAATCTCTCATTCAGCTTAATAAACTCATCTTGAGATAATTTTGATTAGATTTGTTTCGACCTTTGTTAAAAATTCAATAAATTATCCATCCTAATGACTGAGCAGCTTATAAAAGTGGCTATCGCCGACGACCATAAGATATTCAGGGACGGCATAAAGATGGCACTGAAAGACCGGGAATTTCTCAGAATAATTTGGGAAGCAGAAGACGGCAAAGATCTCATGCACAAACTGCGCATAAAACAACCCGATATAATATTGATGGACCTTCGGATGCCGGAACTCGACGGCATCAATGCCATCAGCCTTATCCGCAAAGAATATGAAGAAGTAAAGATCATTATCCTCACTATGTACGACGAACAGGAGATGATCACCAAAATGATGGAAATGGGCGCCAATGCTTATCTCACCAAAACTACAGATCCGGATGAGATTTACCAGGCTATTCTCTCCTGTATGAACGATGATTTTTACTTCAATGACCTGGTGAATAAAGCAGTATTGCTCAAGCTGCAACACAAAAAAACAGTAAGACAATTTTATCCTAATCCAGTAAAATTTTCCGAAAAAGAACTCAACATTTTAAAGTGTATTGCTAAAGACCAGACCACAGACGAAATTTCTAAAGAAGTATTCCTGAGCCCACGCACCATAGAAACAATCAGGCAAAAAATGAAAGAAAAAGTAGGTGCTAAAACCATAGCGGGCCTCATGATGTATGCCATGCGCAACAGGCTGCTTGAATAAATACTTTGGATGAGTAAAACCACGCAAAATATTAATTCCGTGTTTTTCCAAGGGATTTATAAAGATGTCTGGCGACAATTAATTCCACCAGGGCTCACAGAAGCAGAAACTGATTTTATAGAAGAAGTTGCCAATCTGCAGGAAGGGAATCACATGCTGGACCTGATGTGCGGATATGGACGCCATTCCATTGAGCTCGCTAAACGTGGTTATGAAGTGACTGCTATTGATACGGAGACAGAATATATTGGGGAAATAAAAGAGGTGGCAACGAACAACAATCTTAAGCTGCACGCAAGAAGGGGGGACGTAACCGCAATAGAGTTTTCGGAGACTTTTGATGCCTCGATTTGTATGGGCAATAGTTTTGCTTTTTTGGATGAAAATGAAGCTATTGATGTATTAAAACAAATAGCTGCCCACTTGAAAAAGGGTGGTGTTTTTATCCTCAATACCTGGATGCTCGGTGAGATTGCAATTAAATACTTCAAGGATCGTGATTGGTTTTACGCAGGCGAATATAAATACCTCATAGAAAATAAATACCTGTTATATCCTACCAGAATAGAGGCTGAGCATATTATTATTTCAAAAAACGGAGATATAGAAACTATTAAGGGGATAGATTACATATTTACCATTGCTGAAATGCAAAAGCAATTAGAAACCACAGGATTTAAACTCAGGGGCATTTACTCCACTCCCAGAAAACGTATTTTCAAAATAGGTGATACAAGGGCATATGTGGTTGCTGAGAAATTATAAAACATAAAATTTCAGAACGGGAGATTTTTATCAATTTTATTAAGTTATTGTGTTTTTACACATTTATATCGCGTAGATATACTCATATTTATAGCTCAGCTTTTTAGTATCATTGCATAGAATCCAACTAACCCGCAAAATTCCATAATGAAAAATCCGGACTCTGTCATCAAGGTCGCCATTGCCGACGATCACCATCTTTTCCGTACTGGTGTACGGACTGCAATTTCCAGTCACAAAGACATTCAAATGGTAGGTGAGGCTGAAAATGGCATGCAACTGCTGAATCTCTTAAAACATATCCGCCCAGATGTGATTTTACTTGATATTCAAATGCCCATTATGGATGGATATGCAACGTTACCGGAAATAAAAAAGCTATATCCGGATATTAAAGTGATTATGCTATCTATGATCAATGACCCTTCCATGATTACCCGCATGATGGAAATCGGTGCCAATTCTTATCTTACAAAAGAATCAGACTCCGAAACCATTTATGAAGCGATAAAAACCTGTCATGAAGAGGAGTTTTATTTTAATGACCTTACCAATAAGGCTTTACTCAATGGACTACGTAATAAAAAACCTGCTGAACCTGAAGTAAATGAAGTGAACCTGACGGATAAAGAAAAAAAGATTTTGAAATTGATGTGCGAAGAAAAAAGCACCCGTGAAATTGCTGAAATGGTTGATATTAGCCCAAGAACAGTGGAAGCGATCCGCGACAAATTAAAAATTAAAATTGGAGCAAAATCAATGGCGGGCCTGGTAATGTACGCGGTAAAGACAGGCATTATGGTACAGGCCTCCTGATATTATATTATTCATTCATTACAGTGCCATGAAATTCATGGCTTTTTTATGTTCATTCATGAGTTTTATTTGTTTCAACGGCAAATTAGTACCTGCAGATCTACCTGTGATGCACAGTGATATTCGATCATTTAAATATGGCGACGGTGTATTCGAAACTATGAAAGTGATCCGGGGTCGTATCATTTTGGAAGAATTTCATTTTGAGCGGCTTTTTGCAAGTATGGAACTGCTGAAAATAAATGCAGGACCGCTTACTGCAGGGTTATTAATTAAAAAAATTATAGAATTGACTATTGCGAATAATTTACCGGATAATGCCAGAATACGGCTTACAACTTATAGGAATAATGCAAATAATGCAGAATATATTATCGAAGCGGTAAGCTTAGGTAATGAGGTAAATGACTGGAATAAAGAAGGTTGGATAATTGAAGTATATCATGATTCACGTAAAAATTTTGATCATTTCTCGAATCTGAAAACTACCAGCCGGCTGCCTTATGTAATGGCAGAAATTTATCGAAAAGAAAATGGACTTGATGAAGCCCTGGTATTGAATGTAAGAAACTGCATCTGCGATGGTTCAAAAACAAATTTATTTTGGGTTCTTAATAATGATATTTATACACCTGCCTTACAGGAAGGTTGTATAGGCGGTGTTATGCGCCGTTACATTATAGAACAAAGTCAGAAGGCGGGCAATTCTGTGAAGCAAACTTCCATTTCAGAAGAAATGTTAAAGGAAGCAGACGAAGTTTTTGTAAGTAATGCAATTATTGGATTACGGTGGGTAAAAAAATTCCGGGAAAAAACTTATAATCACCTGGCAACACAAAGAATCTACCTCGACTTTATCGCACCGCTTTTTTGATTAATCGTTGCCGCCTGTGAACCGGGGGTTTACAAAATTATTGACCTTGGAACTAAAGCGATAATTCAATCCAAAACTTGTATAGAAATTGTAGCCTGATGCAAGTTGTCTGCGACGTGTGAGTATTTCCTGTTCACTTGCTGCTCCCTTCGGCAGTGAGAGCTGATCCCGGACAATACCACCAAAAGCATACATATAGAATGAAAGACCTCCTGAGATACGTACATCCACTTGTGCATTAAGGCCTATATTAAAATACTGCCAGTCATGTAAATAGTTATGATAATTAAATCCTACAGATGTGGTTCCCCATTTTTGATTGTAAGAAAGTCGGCTTGTTAATCCGTGACCAAAAAGTATTTCCCTCTTTTTTTCGAAAAGCGTAGTATCTATATATTCGTTACGCCGGACATCTACGCCATATCTCACAGTGAAAAATCTGTAGTTGACTTCTGAATAAGGAAAAAAATTGTACTCAACAGCTGGTTGAAATATTGATGTAAACTTATCATTTGAAAATGTGCTTTTCGATAAAACAAGATCATAACCATAAGACCAGTGTGAACTGATGCTTTTCACCAGTTGATGATAAAACCTGTAAGAATCATTATCAGTTTCTATTTTGGTAAGCCCCGTTGGTGTTTCAAATTCAAAAGTTGATTTGTTTTTCCCTGCCCTGAGTGAAAAACTGATTTTTAGTTCATCTGTTATTCTATTCGCAGATAGGTTGCCTTTAAAATTGGTAGTATTGTAAATTTCATCGCCATTAATGTAACCACTAACCCCCACTCTGTATACCCAATAATTCTATCTATCTTTAATGGTGGCTCCTGATTTAATTTCCTCTTTAGTTTTCTCTTTGGGTTTATAGCCAATAGTGATGTCACCTGCCTCAGCCGCTTTATTAATGTAGGGAATAATGCCCAGTTTTATATAATGTGAAAGCATGCTGCGCTCTTCAAAATCAGTAGCACCAGGTGATGTGGCAAACCTCAAAAGTATCTGTTTTTGCCTTATAATTTCTTTGCCCATAAAATATCAATTGGTATTGATCACCACCACCTCCGTTATCTACTTCTGTGATCAATACGTGTAGATCTGCAGACGGATTGTCGAGTACAAAATCCACAAAAAGAATCTCTGTTTTTGAAAAATTCATGTCGCAGTTTGTATTGCTGCAATCCACAAAAAGTTTCAGTTTTTCTGTTTTCTTGTCCTGTGCAAAACAAAAAAAAGAGAGAAGCATGTTCAGGCAAAAAATATAATATTTTATTAAGTGGGTATCCTTGAAGATGATGGACAGCAAATATGAGTGAAAAAATGCTCAGGCATGCAATGATTCATTGAATACAGAATGCAATTTATTTATAGCGTTTATACCTTCTTCACCCAGGTCAAGCGAAAATTCATTTACATATAATTCTATATGCTTCCGCATTACATCTTCTTCCATTGTCTGTGCAGTGATACGTACATAATCAGGTATCAGTGGGTAATTTTCAATTGCATATTCTAGACTTGTTTTTATAAGGCTACCGATTTGTTTTTGGATATCTCTATCAAAATTGTTTCGCATGGCAATGCATCCAAGCGGTAAAGGCATGCCGGTTTTCTGTTCCCAGTAAGTGCCCAGGTCAAGTATTTTTACAAGGCCTTTTTTTTGATAGGTGAAGCGGTTTTCATGAATGATGACGCCCAGATCTGCTTTGCCTTCCAGCACAAGATCTTCAATGGATGAAAATAAAGCTGATTGTTTATTTTTTAAAAAGGGCAATGCAAAATTCAGCAATAAACCGGCGGTGGTATTTATTCCGGGAATGGCTACAGCACAGTGTTCCATATCTGAAACTGCAACCATACTTTTTGCAATCAATAAAGGTCCTACGCCTTTACCCAGTGCTGCACCAGATGGTAATAATGCGTATTGGTATTGGTTTTGAAAATAAGCTGGAAAGCTGAGCTTCGAGATATCCAGTTTTCCCAACTGTGCCCATTCATTTAATGTTTGCACATCTTCCAATATTACATTGAATTCAAAATCACCTGTATCAATTTTCTGATGCACCAGCGCATCAAAGATGAATGTATCGTTTGGACAGGGTGAAAAACCCAGGGTTAATTTCATAATTTCGATAGCTTTAATAATACCTGTTGTAAGTCCAGGTTTAATTGCTTTATCGATCCTTCCAGTTTCCATTCTTTTTTACTTCTTTCCCCTGCATAGTTTGAAATGTTTCGAAGTTGTAAAAAAGGAATGTTTTCCATCAGCCCGGTATAATGCAATGCAGCGCCTTCTAAAGTTTCTATTTGTGTTTCCAATTCTTCCTGATAGTAAATAAGCTGTTTTTTATCAGTTGTTATTTGGTTCACTGTAACTCCATTTACAATGGTATAATCAAATTCATTGAGAAATGGGGAATCATTTTTTAATTTATTTTCCTTCCATGGCCATTCTTCAGAATTTGCTAATCCCAGATCAGCTAAAGATTTGAAAACGTTATTTTCCAAAGCACCTGAATCACCAATACATTCACTACGAACAAGCGTTGTTTCCAGTAAATCGATATTCCTATCGATACTGCCTGCTATACCTGCCTGTATCATTAGTGACGGTCGCTGTGTAGTTATTTTTTTGGTTAATTGGTATGTAGTGGCAGAAATGCCGACACCTGTTATCAAAATATCTATATGTATTCCGAGTTGTTCCTTTTGCAAATAATCTATTGTAGATTGAATTTCAAGGAACGTAGCAGCACAAAGCAATAGAGACATGTGCAAATGTAAAATGTATTTATTCTGTGCACCATTACCTTTGCCGCAAATCTTTGCGATCGAATGGTGTACCTGACCCGTGTTGAACATTTTAATGCAGCTCATAAGCTCTACAATCCTGAATGGACAAGGGAGAAAAATGATGAAGTATTTGGTAAATGTGCCAATGATAACTGGCATGGGCACAACTATGAATTATACGTAACCGTAAAAGGTTCTCCAATCCCTGAAACCGGTTTTGTGTTTGATGTAAAGAAATTGAGTATATTGATAAAAGAACATGTACTGGAAATAGTTGATCATAAAAACTTAAATGTTGATGTTGATTTTTTGAAAGGGAAAATTTGTTCTACAGAAAATCTGGCAATAGGTATCTGGAAACAATTGCAGCCCCAGCTTCCGGAAAATATCAGTTTGCATTGTATCAAACTTTACGAGACACCGCGTATTTATGTAGAATATTTTGGTGAATAATTTTTTGTTATGTCAAAAAGAGTTGCAGTTTTTCGACGGGAACATTTTAATGCCGCTCATCGTTTATTTCATAAGGACTGGAGCAATGAAGAAAATAAAAATACTTTTGGTAAATGTAGTTTGCCAAATTATCACGGCCACAATTATGAACTCGAAATCAAAGTGATCGGTGAAGTAGATGCCCATACCGGATTTGTTATGGATATGAAAAAGCTTTCTGATGTGGTAAAGAGTAATGTTTTGGAAAAATTTGACCACAAAAATCTAAACCTCGATACGGAAGAATTCAAAAATCTGAATCCAACGGCAGAAAATATTGCTATCGTTATTTACGATCTGCTGCGCCCCTTCATAAGGGAAAACCTTGAACTTTTTATTAGACTTTATGAAACGCCCAGGAATTATGTTGAATATCCTGTATAATATTTATAGCTCCCTACTTCAATAATTTAAGCGTATGGCTTACCACAAAGAAGAAACATTTGACAAAGACATTACAGAATCTCTTAAAGATAATTATGCCCGCATTCTGGAGCAATTAGGGGAGGATCCAAACAGGGAAGGTCTTTTGAAAACACCCGAGCGTATGGCAAAGGCAATGCAGTTTATGACGCAAGGCTATGAACTCAATTCATTAGATATTTTAAACAGTGCAAAATTTGAAGAGAATGTAAGTGAAATGGTGATTGTAAAAGACATTGAACTGTATTCCATGTGCGAACACCACCTGCTGCCTTTTTTTGGAAAAGCACATATTGCTTATATACCCAATGGATACATCACCGGTCTCAGCAAGTTGGCAAGGGTAGTAGACGTATATGCACGCCGCCTTCAGGTGCAGGAACGGCTCACCACACAAATACTTGCTGCCATCAGAGAAAGTTTGAATCCATTGGGTGTAGCAGTAGTAATAGAAGCCAAACACCTGTGCATGATGATGCGTGGCGTACAAAAGCAAAACTCTGTGACGACGACATCAGCATTTGATGGTATATTCTTAAAAAATAATGTAACCCGTAATGAGTTTTTAAAACTTATTTCCTCAAAATTGAGTTAACAATATCAGGTAAATCATTTCTTATTTTCAATCAAATCTTCAGCATGAAGCATGCCTTTATATTTCCGGGCCAGGGTGCACAGTTCTCAGGCATGGGAAAGCTGCATTATGAAAATAATGCATTTGCAAAAAAACTTTTTGAACAGGCAAATGAGTATCTTGGTTTTCGAATATCTGATGTGATGTTTAGCGGCAGTGAAGAAGAATTGAAGCAAACGAACATAACCCAACCTGCCGTGTTCCTTCATTCGGTAATTGCGTATAAAAGCATAGATACTGCAAAACCCGACATGGTTGCCGGGCATTCTTTAGGTGAGTTTTCAGCATTGGTTGCCAATGGGTGTTTACGTTTCGAGGATGGGTTACAGTTGGTAAGCTTACGGTCTAAAGCTATGCAAAAAGCATGTATGATGAAACCTTCTACTATGGCAGCAGTATTGGGTATGGCAGAAGAAAAAGTGGAATCAATTTGTAAAGAAATTTGGGATGGAGAAGGAGAGGTGGTAGTGCCTGCCAATTATAATTGTCCAGGTCAACTAGTGATATCGGGAAGTTTGAAAGGCATTGAAAGGGCTTGTGAAAGATTAGTAGCTGCAGGTGCAAAGAGAGCAATTGTTTTACCTGTTGGTGGGGCATTTCATTCTCCACTTATGGAGCCAGCCAAACAAGAATTAGAGAAAGCAATCAATTCCACACATTTCAATACACCATCATTTCCGATATATCAGAACGTAGTTGCAAAAGGCATTATAGATAAAGACTTGATCAGGCAAAATTTAATAGATCAGTTAACAGGTGCTGTAAAATGGACACAGTGCGTAGAAGCTATGATTAGGGATGGTGCATCTGTCTTTACGGAAGTGGGGCCTGGTAAAGTGCTTCAGGGGTTGGTGATGAAGATCAATAAGGAAATGACAGTGCAGGGAGTAAGTTAAATTTTTATTTCTCAATAACCTGAATATACGGGCAAGCGGATATCGAAGGTGCAAAGATCTCAGCACACTATTTGTGCACTTTATGCTGTATGCTTGCATCCTCTGCGGGTAATCTAGGAACTCCATAGATGGTTTGCGGAATCGGTATAGCGCAATTAAACCACTCCCCATCAAATACAGCATTGTATTTTTTATAAAAATTAATAGCTGGTTCATTCCATTCCAGCACCTGCCATTGAATTCCATTTAGTTTTCGGCGTTGTGCTTCCCGGATCAAGCGGTCCAATAACAATTTCCCCAATCCTTTACCACGCATTTTTTCTGTTACATATAAATCTTCCAGATACATCCTTTTCCCTTTCCATGTACTAAAACGAAGATAATAAAGAGCAAAACCTTCTATTTTTCCATCCACCTCTGCTACGAATGACCACCATACTGGTTTATAGCCAAATCCACTTTCTTCAAAATGCGTAAGGCTTACCGTGACTTCATCAGGTGCCCGTTCGTAAAGTGCCAACTGGTGTACCAGTTCCAATATGCTATGGCAGTCTTCTTTTTTTGCTCTCCGTATTTTTATCTGCATAATTTAGATTAGGTGCTCAGGTTAATGCTTCTTCAAGATCATTTATAATGTCGTTTACATCTTCTATACCTACATTCATACGGATCAGTCCATCAGTAATACCATATTGTTCTCTTTGTTCTTTTGGTACACCATAATGTGTCATAGAGGCAGGATGCGAAAGGAGGGTATCGCAAGTGCCAAGTGATACTGTACGAACACACATCTGCAATTTGTTCATAAAATCAATACCACTTTGTAATCCGCCCTTTACTTCAAAACTCATCATAGCTCCTGGATGTTTCATTTGTTTCATAGCTGTCTGATGATCGGCATGTGAAGAGAGGCCAGCGTAGTTTACCTTATCTATGGAAGAATGTTTTTCCAGATGATTGGCCACTGCGACCGCATTGCTGCAATGACGTTCCATCCGCAACTCAAGGGTTTTCATTCCATTGATCAATAAAAATGCATCAAAAGGGGAAGCACTTCCACCCAGCAAACGATGCGTTTTTGTAATAAGGGTATTCATCTTTTCTACATCCCGGCCTAAGAGGCAGCCACCGATGGCTGTACCATGACCATTCAAAAATTTAGTGGTTGAGTGAATCACGAAATCCACATCATATTTAAAAGGCTGTTGCAGATAAGGGGTGGCAAATGTATTGTCGCAGGCTACGATTATATTGTGCCTTTTTGCTATTGCACTTAACTCTTTTAAGTCAATGCATTGTATAGTGGGATTGGCAGGGGTTTCGAGGTACATCATCTTTATTCCCGCCTCCTTTTTGATGATATCTTCCACTTTATCAATCTGACGGAGGTCAGCAATGACAGCAGTAATTCCTACTTCAGGTAATACCTTTTGGATCAACTCTTCTGTGCCTCCATAAAGGGAGTAATGTGTTAGTATTTTATCGCCTGTTTTTAATGTGCCGAGCATCAGTGTGGCGATAGCAGCCATGCCTGAAGCATGGAGAATACCTTTCAATTGAAGCGGTAATCCGAAAGCTTCCAATGCTGCGATTTTTTCTTCTGCTTCGCTTACAGTCGGGTTGCCCCAGCGAGCATAGATATAGCCATCTTCATTTCCGCTAAAACGCCGCATGCCTTGTTCGGCTGTATCAAAAACATAGGTACTGCTGGCATATACGGGTACAAGGTGTGCATAATTCGGATCTTTTTTATGGCCACCGTGCACTGCCACTGAACTGAAACCTTGCATATAAAACTTTTTATCTGGCATCCTTTATTATTTAGTAGTAATTATGTGAATAAATGATCTGCAATTTAGGATGAAAGAATTACTGGTTCAGTACGCTGCTTATAATTTGTGGGCTAATACCCGGTTGCTTGAAACCATTTTGCTTTTATCGGAAGAAGAACAATCCCGCGAAATAAAAAGCAGCTTCAATAGTTTGTTCAAAACAATTTTGCATTTATGGGATGCCGAATCTATGTGGTGGCAACGAATGAAACTGGAGGAGCGTATAATGCGGCCAAGTGAAAATTTTAGCGGAACGATGATTGAAGCAAGCGAAGGGTTGTTGCAGCAAGGCAGGCAATGGCATACATGGTTAGTGCAGGCACAAGAGTATCATTTACAACATGAATTTATTTACCAGAACACTAAAAAAGAGCACTTTAAGCAAGAGGTTTGCATTGTACTGTTACATGTTTTTAATCATAGTACATATCATCGGGGCCAATTAGTGAATATGCTCCGACAATTGGGACAGGAAAATATACCGCAAACAGATTTTGTGTTCTGGAGCAGGAAAAAAGGATAAATCAGTTACAAGATTATTATTATTGCTCAATTTTTGAGCTGTTACTTTCTTTGTTCTTTTCTAAAACTTTTTTCATTTCATCTCAAAATTTATAAAAAGCTTCATTGTCAATGAGGAACTGCCTGAATCTTTCCATAGGAGGTTAGGATAGCCAGATTATTTTATTGCTGATCCTTTATATGACGTGTCGTGGCTGTCAAATCTTAAAATATATCAAGTCATTTACCTCTTATTGCCATCGAAAACTCAAATTATTCCTTTGCTTTAGTAAGCCCACTTAATTAAAGTAGCACCCCAGGTAAAGCCTCCGCCAAAAGCCGCAAGTACAATGAAATCACCTTTATTTAACTCATGTCGCCATTCCCATAAACACAAAGGAATCGTAGCTGCAGTAGTATTTCCATACTTATGAATGTTCAGCATCACCTTATCCGGAGAGAGGCCCATTCGTTTAGCAGTGGCATCAATAATTCTTTTATTTGCCTGGTGAGGTACAAGCCAGGCAACATCATCACCTGTCAGATTGTTTCTTTCCAGTAATTCAGCACTCACATCAGCCATACTTTTTACGGCAGCTTTGAATACTGGTTGACCATCCTGAAAAACAAAATGCTCCTTTGCTGCTACGGTTTCAGCAGTACTTGGTCTTACAGAACCCCCTGCTTTCATGTGCAAAAAAGTCCTTCCACTTCCATCAGAGCGCAGAATAGAGTCTAATACCCCAAATCCTTCTGTATTCGGTTCCAATAATACAGCCCCTGCGCCATCTCCGAATAAGATACAGGTTGTTCGATCCGTGTAATCAATAATAGAACTCATTTTGTCCACACCGACTACCACCACCTTTTTGTAACGCCGGCTTTCTATGAGCGAGGCACCTACGGTTACGGCATATAGGAATCCTGAACAGGCAGCTTCAAGATCAAAACCCCAGGCATTTTTGGCACCGAGCTTATCACTGATGATATTGGCTGTAGCTGGAAAAACCATATCGGGGGTAACGGTAGCACAAATAATACAATCAATTTCATCAGGACGAATGCCTCTTTTTTCACAAAGTTGTTTAATGGCCGGAACTGCCATATCCGAACTTCCTTTGCCCACTTCTTTTAATATTCTTCTTTCCTGTATCCCTGTTCTTGACCGAATCCACTCGTCGTTAGTATCTACCATTTTTTCCAGGTCAGCATTGGTCAATTTTGCGTCGGGTACATAAGCACCTATTGCGGTAATGGCAGCATTTAATTTTGAAAGCATGAATACATAGAAATTTAAAAAGATGAAGGGTCGCAAATATACAACGCTGCTATGAAGTCGTTTTGTCAATACCACCTGACCCTTGTACTCACCAGGTCTCATATTTATTAGCTTAATTTCGTCTGCATGATCGCTTTTTTGTCGGGAAGATTTGTAAAGAAAACTCCTGCTTCCGTACTGATTGATGTAAATGGAGTAGGGTATGAAGTCAATATCAGTTTGCATACGTATAGTAAAATTCAGGATCTGGAAGAAGGCATACTACAAACTCATTTATTAATAAGGGAAGATGCTCATATTCTTTTTGGTTTTTTTGAAACTTCAGAAAAGGAAATGTTCTCCCAATTATTAGCTGTGTCCGGTGTTGGTGCATCTACAGCCCGTGTTATGCTTTCATACATGAAGCCAGATGAGCTTAGCCGGGCTATTATTCAGGGGAATGCTAAAGTATTAGAGGCCATAAAAGGTATTGGCAGGAAAACGGCTGAACGGATCGTTTTAGAACTCAGAGACCGGCTTTCTAAAAACCCCATAGACACAAATATTTCACCTTTAAAAGGCAATACTTTACAGAGCGATTCGTTAAATGCTTTGATTGCTTTGGGAATAAATCGCCAGGCAGCTGATGCCGCTTTACAAACTGTATTGCAGCAACATCCAGAATTAGGCGTGGAGGCTGTAATAAAAAAAGCTTTACAAATTCTCTGATCAAAGATTTAGTAACTAACCGTTGAGAAAATTACCTTGGTTCTTAATCATCCTTATAGACTGCGTTTATTGGCGGCTGCCATACTTATGTGTGCTGTATTTGTACAGGTGCATGCAGGCGCCGGTGCAGAATTTCATTACCATTTTAAAAATATCCAGGATACCACAAAATTTCCCCTTCAAGATCGCCGTGCCGATCCATACACAAATCCCAACCGGAATACATTTAGTCTCAGCGATACCGCTTTTATTAAAAGAAATGTGGAATACGACCCCGTTACAAAACAGTATTATGTTATAGAAAAAATAGGAAACAAGTATTACCGCACACCAATGACTTTCACAATGAAAGAATTTATTGAGTTGCAGGGGCGTAAGGACGAATCAGAATACTTTAGAAAAAGAGCTAATACACTTGTAGATCTCAACCGTAGAAATGTAAGACCCAATTTTGGTTTTTCAAAAGACTGGATGAATCGAATTACCGGTAATGGTAAAGTGGAGATTCGACCCAGTGGCTATGTGGATATTGCCGCAGGTTACCAGGGTCAGCATATCAAAAATCCAACTTTACCTGAACGGGCAAGAAAAACGGGAGGTTTCGATTTCAATATGAATGCTCAGCTTCAGGTGGATGCCAATATCGGAGACAAAATCAAGCTGCCCATCAATTATAATACATTAGCCAATTTTGATTTTGAAAACCAGCTTAAGCTGGATTACCAGGGCAAGGACGATGAAATCCTAAAACAGTTTCAGTTAGGGAATGTAAGCTTTGCATCTAAAGGAAGTCTGATCCCCGGAGCTCAGTCACTATTTGGTGTAAAGACCCAATTGCAATTTGGAAAATTATATGTTTCTACTGTTCTTGCCAATCAAAGATCTCAGCGGCAAAGCTTAGGGCTTCAGGGGGGATCTGCTTCTCAAACATTCAGCATCAAAGCTGATGAATATGAAGAGAACCGGCACTTCCTGATGGCTCAATATTTTCGCCGAAATTATAACAATGCACTAAAAGACATGCCTCTGATCAGATCCAATGTGCAAATTTTAAGATTGGAAGTGTGGGTGAGTAACCGTACAGGCGCTACTATTGATACCCGCGATGTAGTAGGTTTGATGGATCTTGGAGAAGACTCTACATTTGGCCCATTCGGAGGTTCGCGAGGAGCTTTACCAAACAACCGAGCTAATACACTTTACCAGACTTTACTAGCAAATCCCAATACAAGGAACTCAACAGAAGTACAAGGTATTTTGACGGGGCTGGGTTTGCAGCCAGTGCAGGATTTTGAAAAAACATTTGCCCGTAAACTTCAGCCCACTGATTATTTTTTTAATGAAAGAATTGGATTTCTTTCCTTAAACCAACCCCTACAGGCTGATGAGGTTTTAGGCATTGCTTATCAATATACTTTTAATGGAAAAATATTCCAGGTTGGCGAATTTTCTCAGGATATACCACCCGATAGCAGCGGCAATTCTCAAAAAGTATTATTCCTTAAACTTTTAAAAGCTACTTCGCAACGTACGAATCTTCCCATTTGGGATCTAATGATGAAAAACGTGTACGGCGTAGGTTTTGGCCAATTGGAGCGCCAGGATTTCAAACTCGATGTGGTTTATGAAGAACCCAGTCTTGGAGAAAAAAGATATTTGCCTCTCACAAGTGTAAAGCCGGAATATAAAGGCATACCAATTTTGAATCTTGTGAACCTCGACCGCCTGAATAACAACAACGATCCGCAACCTGATGGTGTTTTTGATTATGTGGAAGGTTTCACAGTGATACCATCGCAAAGTCGAGTGATCTTCCCGGTGTTAGAACCTTTTGGTCGCGACCTGGAATATGTATATCCAAATCAAGATTCTGCACGCAAATATTTATTTTATCCACTTTACGATACTATTAAGGCAATTGCCCAAACTTATGCGCATTTAAACCACTTTGAGCTCGTTGGGAAGTCAAAGTCTACAAGTAACAGCGATTATCAATTAGGTTTTAATATACCACGTGGATCAGTGAGCGTAACAGCTGGTGGCCAGGTGTTGCAGGAAAATATTGATTATGAAATTAATTATGACCTCGGGACCTTACGGGTTATCAACACGGCCATTATAAATTCTGGTGTGCCGGTACAGGTGCAATATGAAAACAACGCAACTTATGGATTGCAGCAGCGGAACTATCTTGGCCTTCGCTTAGATTATATTGTAAACAGGTACCTTACTGTGGGTGGTACTATGGTACGCCTTGGGGAAACACCTTATTTTAGAAAGCAAACCTATGGTGAAGATCCTATTCGGAATACCATGTATGGACTTGATTTCGACTATAGAAAAGAAGCGCCTCGTATTTCAAAATGGCTGAATAAACTACCTTTTTATTCTGCAAAAACGCCCTCCAGTGTAGCAGCCTATGGGGAAATTGCTACATTACAACCGGGGCACTCGAAGCTTATTGGCAAAGGTGGAGAAGGAGTTATATATATAGATGATTTTGAAGGAACAAGAAGCAGTATTGATTTGCGATTCCCCCTTACGAGCTGGATATTGGCATCTACTCCTCAAAAATCACCAGATGGTGCCGGCAATATTTTATTTCCTGAAGCGGAGTTATCGAACAATCTGGAATATGGCTATAACAGGGCAAAACTTGCCTGGTATAATATCGAAGGTGTATTACAGGAAAGAAGAAATAATAACAACCCTATAGGAAATAATCCTGCCGAACTTTCCAAGCCGGAGACAAGGCAGGATTTTCAGGAAGAGCTTTTTCCCCAACG
>MWVX01000224.1_pt1 | contig 16300 bp, 11 predicted proteins | sample 1047311 | NCBI WGS metagenome assembly MWVX01 (sample SAMN06349984, study PRJNA376086) | soil metagenome | isolation source: MtG-4 sample Antarctic (ecotone) soil | place: Antarctica | collected 2015-01-13 | reverse complement strand
TCATAAAATAGGATTGGTGCTTCAATAATTTCTGAAAGTGATTTTTTCACTTCATAAGATGTAGGCTAAATACTTACTGATTTGTCACCAATAAATCCATCTATTCCAACTGCTTCCTCCGCTGGTTTAGCGAGGCGGTGAGTGGTTTGAAAATAATTTGCAACACTTTGTAAAATTGCTTCCTGAAATTTTAGCCCAACAAAAGTTTTTATGATTACAAGTTCTTTCACCCACGATAACTTTTTTATATGATGCAAAAGGCTTATGAGATATCTAAGTTCTTTTGCGGCTCCAGACTTGGGTTTACGGGTCAGCCAGTTTCTTACATTCCTTTGTACGTGCACTTTACAGCGTTGCAAGGTTACTTATTCATATGCTTTTCTTACAGCCCTTATGATGGACTTTTTACCATCACATGTTACTGAGAGCACTTCAATTCCAATAGACTTTAGTATCTGTAAGTCTTCTTTTAGTTCTTTATAAATTCATTGGTAGAATAATGGAAGTAAAGATGATACCAGTGAGCACTCTCATAATATAATATCAGGCATAAAGTCCGACTAAAATAAGTCCCATCAATAATTAAACGAAGCCGTGTTTTGTCGAATAATAAACCGGGGAGGTTTTGACAGATATATTTTAAACAGGTGCTGAAGTGTACTTTTTGAATATCCGCTTTCGGTTAACAGATCATTAAATGTCCTTCGACCTAATACCCATTTAGTAAACCAGATAAATTCATTTGATTGTTTGACACTTTATTAATCCAGGTAAAAAGCAACCACAACTCTTGCATTTAAATCGCTGATGTCCATTTCTTTTACCCCATCTAATTACGTGCAAACTGCAGCAGCCCCAGCATTTTTCTTGTTATCTTTTGAAAGCAAAAAAAAGTTAATTGAAACCGATTTCAATTAACTTCTGTATAACTCTTTCTAGTATTAGCTTTCAAAAGATTCTACCAACCATTTTTGACCATTATATCAGATTGGATAAATATTAATTTCTCGTTTCTCCTAAAGGGAACAACAATTTAAAAGCATATTACATTTAAAAGTTCGAGAAACCGGCAATTTAGAATGAACCTTGAGTAGAATAGTTTTAAAGTGCTAATAAACGTTATGAGAGTTTATTACTCATAACCGTTGTATTGCCATTCATTTAATATCCATTTCCAAATGGCGTGTCGTGTTGCGTCTCCATCAACAAACGGCAACCTGATCACACCCACAGAATTTTTTTTGAAATTTTCTTCTGGTAATGGAAGATTTGGTTTGGTTATCTTGATGATCTGATCTGGACTAAGATTAGAAGGGATCATTTTCTCCAACTTTTTGTTTGCAGATTCCAGGGCACTGATATTTAATTGCATTTTCCTGGTTTCATCTTCAGTAGCAAAGTAATTCTGCATATAATTATTAATCCTTAAAATCTCCTCTTCATTCGTTCTTATCTTTTCGTTCAAAGTCTTTTCATTCCTGGCTTTCCATGTTACATTCATAACTCACGTTTTGCTGAAAGATACAAAATTGTGCCCATATGACTTGTTAATCATACTGTCAAACTGTTTCCCTGCTGTCAAATCATCTTTAAGAGTTTAGATATTTTTGTTTGATGGCTAACGAAATAATGTAAATGTGCTGGGTAGAATTGCTTCTTTACAAAAGGCCTCCACCAGGCTCAAGATAAAATGCACAGAAGCTAAGTATAATATGTAACCGGGTTAAAAAAAATTATTTTCCAAATATTTTTTCCAGGCTTTCTTTTTTAATGTCAGTATAAGTAGGCTTACCATTTGGCGTAGTGTTAGGTTGTTTGCAATGGAACAAATCAATAACTACTCCCCGCATTTCCTTTTCTGAAAGTGGCGTGTCGCTTTTTATAGCTTGCTGCCAGCAAACAGAGCGAATCAGCATTTCGCGGTTGGATAATTTTAATTCGGGTGTAAAGTTTTTATACTGTTCAATAATTTTTTCTACTACCCGTTTTTCATTTCCTGCCGGGAGGTCTGCCGGTGTACCTTGTATAAGAAAAGTGTGTTTGCCAAAAGGCTCAATGCTATAGCCCATTTTTTGAAGATCGGGCAACAGTTCTGTTAACAACACAACATCTCCAGGAGTGAGTTCAATGGTGGCAGGAAATAAACTCTGCTGCGTAGCAATTGCTTTTCCATTCACTGAGTCCACTAATTGCTCATAAATGATACGCTCGTGTGCAGATTGCTGGTGTACCAGCAAAAAACTATTTGAAATTGTAACCAGGATATATGTATTAAATAGCTGAACGGGTTTTGCATCAATGAACGCTGATTGAAATGAATTTTGCGGATGAAGCAAACCACTCTGGTCTGATAAAGAAAAAGCTGACTCACTCGGAGTTTGGGTAGGCAAAGTGGATGGCTGGTATTGATTCCAATGCTTCAGATCGCCTTTAGCCGTTTCAATTTTATGTGCCTGGTTAGCTTCTGTAAATGTTTGAAATATGGATGATGCCCTTGTAGACGTTTGCTTTTCTTCTGTAAAAGGGTTTTGTATTGCATCAAGGCCTTGTATAGAAGCATCTAAACCAAAATCAAGTGTAGGTGTAATACTGAATTGCGCTAAAGCATGTTTGATAGCCGCCTGTATAAACGCATAAACAATTTTTTCATCTTCAAACTTTATCTCTTGTTTGGTGGGATGAACATTTACATCAACCACCGCCGGATCAAGATCGATAAACAACACATAGGCCGGGAAGCTATCAGGAGAAATCATGTCCTGGTAAGCATTCATCACCGCATGGTTGAGATACGCACTTTTTATGAAACGGTTATTTACAAAAAAGTATTGATCGCCCCGGGTGCGTTTAGCTGTTTCGGGCTTACCAGCAAAACCATAAATATTCAGGTAATCGGTCTCTTCTTTTAAACTGACAAGCTTTGCGTTGTAATGGTTTCCCAATAATTGTAAGATGCGTCCCTTCAAACTGCCTTCTTCCAAATGAAAAAGCTCCTGACCATTATTGGTTAATGAGAAGAAACTATTAGGAAAGGCCAATGCCACTCTGATAAATTCCTCAACAATGTGCCGCATTTCAGACGTATTGCTTTTTAAAAAATTACGACGAGCGGGCACATTAAAAAAAAGATTTTTCATAGCAATACTAGTACCCGTGGGGGCGGCAACCAACTGTTGTTTTATCACCTGGCTATTTTCAATTTCAATGCAAGTGCCAACTTCGTCCTGCTCTCTTTTGGTGATCAATTCCACTTGCGCCACAGCCGCAATGGATGCCAGTGCTTCACCCCGGAAGCCCATGGTACGTATGTGAAACAGATCATCAATGTTTTTTATCTTGGAAGTTGCGTGTCGTTCAAAACACATGCGGGCATCTGTTTCGCTCATACCGGCGCCATTGTCTATCACCTGGATTAATGATTTGCCTCCATCGTTTATGAGCAATTTTATAGCAGTGGCTCCCGCATCTACCGCATTCTCCAATAATTCTTTTACAGCGCTGGCCGGGCGTTGAATAACCTCGCCGGCGGCAATCTGGTTGGCAATATGATCTGGAAGGAGTTGTATTCTATCAGCCACGTATGATTCTTTGTAAATTTCAAAAATAGTGAAAGGACGAGATAAAGGTATATTTCTACGAAGCTGTATAAAAATGATTTATCGGGCTACTGCTATTGAGGCATGCCAGGGTTTTGGTCACTCTTTCCGATCTTGTAAAGTGTTTTGTACCGTGGCCTGCATCATCCGCCGCTTTAGCACCATATTATTGACTCATTTTTAAACAGCTTCTTAGGTTTTCTACTTAGCAGATGAAACATTTTTAAAATTTAACCTCTTTGCATTTTGAATGTTTGACATCTGTCATTACATTAGTAATAAATCCACTAAAAAACTGTGAAAAAGGCTACCCTATACTATGTTGCTATTACACTGCTATTATGCAGTTGCTCAAAAACCCCTGATGTAATTTTAGAAGACAGAACCCTAACCCGCTTCGACCCATCTAACTATTTTACTTTTTTTACCATCAGGGCAGGACAACATTTTGCAAATGGCAGTCTATATAAATCTATAGAGACACAAGAATTGAAATTTTCAGTAAAATTTGATAGTTCAGCAATTTATCAATGCTTTTCACCTATCAATCAAAATGATATTAATAAGCTTTACGGTTTTTCTGATAACAATGCAGATCACCATCAATTCAGCGCCCGGTTTGGCTGGCGGTGGAGTGACAATGCTTTACGCCTATTTGCGTATGTTTATAATAATGGTAGGTTTATCTGGAAAGAATTAGGTAGCGTAACCATTGGCAAAGAAGTGAATTGCAGTATAAGAGTTTTTGAAGCTATCTATATTTTTACCATGGATGAAATAACGGAGCTTTTACCCAGGTTAAGCACTACACCATTAGCAAAAGGTTATTTATTGTATCCTTATTTTGGTGGCGATGAAGTTGCTCCACATGATATTAATATCTGGATAAAAACCCTGTAGTTAATTAATATTTATAAAGCCTTTTGCATTAACATCTAACGCAGGTAAGCTAATTGTATTAATTTGCTTACATGAAGAAGTACGTTTTACTTGCCTCCTTATTTCTAACCTTTATTTCATCTTCTTTTGCTCAATACAATAGTTCTTTATCTAAAGAAAAATGGGTTGATAGTGTGTATAAATCACTTTCTAAAGATGAAAAAATCGCACAATTAATAGTTATTAGAGCACATAGTAACCTGGGGCCGGAACATGTTAATGGCGTCATCAATCAAATTCAGAAATACAATGTGGGGGCGCTTTGTTTTTTCCAGGGCGGGCCCGTACGGCAGGCTAATCTTACCAATTTTTATCAATCACTTGCAAAAACCCCTTTAATGGTTACCATTGATGGCGAGTGGGGCCTGGGGATGAGATTAGATAGTGTTATCAAATTTCCTTATCAATTAACTCTCGGTGCACTGAATGATAGTAAGATCGTTTACGAAATGGGCAGGGCAATTGGCGAACAAATGAAACGCATAGGCGTGCACGTAAACTATGCACCTGTTGTAGATGTAAATAATAATCCAAATAATCCGGTGATTGGATATCGATCTTTTGGTGAGGATAAATATAAAGTAGGAAGTTTAGGCGTTGCTTATGCTAAAGGAATGCAGGATGCAGGGATTATGGCTTGTGCAAAACATTTTCCTGGTCATGGTGATACAGAAGTGGACTCTCATTATGATCTGCCTGTTATTTCTAAAAGCATTGAAAAATTAGATTCACTGGAGTTATATCCTTTCAAAGAATTATTTAAAGCAGGCGTTGGCAGCGTTATGATTGCTCATCTTTCTATTCCGGCAATAGATAACACCGCTAATCGGCCTACCTCTCTTTCAAAGAAAAGTGTTACCGATCTTTTAAGAGATGAAATGGATTACAAGGGATTAACTTTTACTGATGCATTAGAAATGAAAGGCGTTACTAAATTTTTTCCTGCCGGGGAAGCAGCCGTACAAGCATTGATTGCAGGTAATGATATGTTATGCCTGCCCGATGATGTGCCTGCTGCCATTAATGCTATCAAATCATCTATCAAAAAGAAAAAATTAAAATGGAAAAATATTGATCAAAAGCTGATGAAGGTATTGGAGGCTAAGTATGATTTAGGATTAGCAAAGGGGCAAACAATTGACACTAGTAATTTATTAGCTGACCTGAATGCAAAAACAAATGAGGTAAATAAATCAGTAGCACGTAATGTGGTAACCCTGTTGCGAAACGATGCCGGTTTTTTTCCTAAGCAACCTGCAAAAAAACTGGCGTATATCGAAATAGGCACGCCCCAGGTAAAAGATTTTGGTCAACGTTTGCAAGGGGATATGAAAGCAGACACTTTTTCTTTTTTATTTAAAGAAGATGTTGCTAAAGCGGAAGCATTGGCTCAGCAAATAAATAGCGGCCAATATGATGCCTTGATCATCGGTGTGTTTTCCAATGTACGTACCGGCAATCCTGCTAATAATTTTAATATTACTCCAGCGGCTCTTAAGTTGTGGACAAGCCTACAGGAAAATAGTAAGGTTGCCACTTTTCTTTTTGGAAATGTATATGCAGCAAAAAACTTTTGTACAGCAAAAACATTAGTGGCTATGCACCAGGATGATGCTCCCTTTCAACAGGCGGCTGCTGATTTTTTGAGAGGCTCTGTAACAAGCATTGGCAAACTCCCTGTTACTGTTTGTAACTATCAATATGGAACAGGCAATGCCATTAGAAATTTGAGCCCGGTTGGGACAACTGCCGCCTGGTTAGCTATTGACAGCATTGTAAATGATGGACTGGCAAAAAAAGCTTTTCCCGGTGCGGTGGTAATGGCTGTTCACAATGGAGAGATCAAATACCATAAAGCCTTTGGCAATTTTGAATTTGATACTAAATCCTTACCAGTCACTTTGGAAAGTATCTATGATCTTGCTTCCGTAACGAAAATTTCTGCCACGACGGTGAGTGTGATGAAGCTGTATGAAGAAGGCAGGCTGGACCTCGATAAAACTTTAGGCGATTACCTTCCTTATACCTACGGAACTGATAAGGCAGGATTGAAGATCCGTGAAATATTGTTACACCAGGCAGGTTTAAATCCATTTATTCAATTTTATAGAGAAACGATAGATACTGCTACAGGTATGCCGTCCCCGGCTTTGTACAGCGATAAAAGAGATACATTATTTACTATACCTGTTGCCCGTAATGTTTGGTTGCGCAGAGACTGGAATGATACGATGTTGCTCCGTATTGTACAAAGCAAGTTAGGCTCTGCACCAAAATATGTTTACAGCGACAATGATTTTATTTTATTAGGAAACATTGTTCAGGCCGTTTCGGGGATGCCTTTAGATCAATACGTGCAAAAGGCTTTTTATAATCCAATGGGTATGGGTTCTACTACCTTTAAACCCTGGCAACGGTTTGGTATAGAAAGGGTGGTGCCTACCGAGGAAGAAAAACATTTTCGCCGGCAATTGCTGCGTGGTTATGTACACGATGAAGGCTCTTCTATGTTTGGCGGAGTTTCCGGACATGCCGGATTATTTTCAAATGCTTTTGACCTTGCTATACTTTACCAAATGTTGTTAAATGGTGGCGAGCTCAATGGCGAACGTTATTTAAAGCCAGAGACAATACAATTGTTTACCGCTTATGGCAGTGATATTAGCCGGAGAGGTTTAGGTTTTGATAAACCTGAAAAAGATAATGCCAACCGCAAAGAGCCTTATCCATCTGCGTTGGCATCGTCTGAAACCTTTGGCCACACAGGGTTTACCGGTACATGCGTTTGGGCTGATCCCCAATCAAAACTGGTGTATATATTTTTATCGAACAGGGTGTATAATACCCGCAGTAATAATTTATTGGGTCAATTAGGTATTCGTGGAAAAATACAGGATGTTATTTATAGCGCCTTAAAAAAAGAAGAGGCTGCTTTGTTAGCAACCTCTCCAAAATCTTATTGATCTTTTTTTGGATCGTTTTTATTACCTGCTGGGGGAGGTCGGCGACGTTGCTGTGATGGCTGTTGTTTCCTTTGCGCCTGTCCTGGTTTAATTGCCGGATTAAATTTTTGTTGGGGATTATTACCTCTTTGCTGTCCACTTTTTTGTTGCGGTTGTTGTCCTCTCTGTTGAGAGCCTATCTGCCGTTGATCAGACTGCTGTTTATGATGTCTTTTTTTATCTGCTTTTTCCAGGCTTTGCAGACTTATATGACCAACAAGATCTACAAAAGCCGGCTCAATTTCTTTTTGCTTCATGCTAGTCACATCTACGGCTTCCATTTCTTCGGGTATAATATTCTGGTTGTTCAGCGATTTTATTTTATTAACTCTTTCAATTGTCAGTGGGTATTGCTTATTGCTATCCTGCAACACATACCACATGAGGTTTTTAAAAATATCTTTTTTAATTAAAGTCGCAGTTCCTCTTGCCACTTGCAGCATGTCTGCGTTTTCCGGGAAATGTTGCAAAGCATCTAAATAGGTATCCAGTTCATAGTTTAAACAACACTTTAACCTGCCGCACTGGCCACTCAGTTTTGTTTGGTTAATAGATAGATTTTGATAACGTGCCGCCGCTGTGTTTACTGATTTAAAATCCGTGAGCCAGGTAGCACAACACAATTCTCTTCCGCAACTTCCGATCCCGCCAACCTTTCCTGCTTCCTGACGGGCACCTATCTGCCGCATTTCCACTTTTACCCTGAATTCGCCGGCTAATATTTTTATCAGTTCCCTAAAATCGACCCTGTCATCTGCAATATAAAAGAAGGTTGCTTTTTTGCCATCCGCCTGAAATTCAATCTGGCTCATCTTCATGTTCAGATTTAGCTGGCGGGTAATGGCTCTTGAACGGATTAAAGCTTCTTTTTCCCGGGCTTTGTTTTGTTTCCATATTTCTATGTCACGGTCCGTAGCAGGCCGCAGCACTCTTTTCATTTCAGCACTAAATTCATCAGCATTTCTCTTTTTCATTTGCAAGCGAACAATCTCTCCGCTTAGCTGCACCTCTCCTACATCAAAACCACTAACACCTTCCACAGCAATGAAATCTCCTTTTTCAAAATATTGTAAAGTGCTGTTTCTGAAAAAATCTTTTCGGGTGCCGTTATTAAAACTCACTTCAATAACACGGCAAAAACTGGCTGCATCATTAATAGGCAGGTTCACCAGCCAGTCATAAGCATTCATCCGGTTACAGCTATTAGTGCCACAACTTCCATTGCTTTTACAACCACTTGGCGCTCCTCCCTTTGAGCCACAACTATCACATCCCATACACTATTTTTAATTGCTTATTGCTAATTGCTAATTGCTTATAATTGCCAATTGCTGATTGCCAATTATTTTTTGAGGCGGGCTGTAGAATAACTATGAAACTTCGTTGCGTCGCATCCCGCTTTGGCGGGATACACCATAGCCCTGTGCGGCAGGCGTACTTCAGCAATAACAATTGCTAAAATGTGAAAGCGTACTTCAGATGAAAAAAAGCACAACATCTTAAGTTTATAATGAGTATTCGATAGCGTTTTACAGTCACTCTTCACCAGTCAAAATGCCCCGTTTATATATAGAGGCCTCTTCCGAGGCTTACACAAATATAATTTTTTTATGCATCAATAGTAGGGGTGCAAATTTTGCCCGGCCGAAACCTATGAGGTTTTTAAGATACTGTGTATTTAAAACTCTTTATTCAAACCTCATAGGTTTAAAACCTAACTTAAAAAATTTTTTTCCAATTTTCAATTTTCAATAACGGTCGTTTAACTTAATCACATTGGTTATACTGAGACGATCACATTGTTTTTAACAATGTAAAAGACCTTTATAGTCAAGGCGTGAAAAAGAATTTTTGCATTGGCATTGCGTTCTATATAATAGGTGGCTTTGTCCAATTCATCTGCCACCGCCTCTTTTTGTTCTAAAGACATCACTTTATTTAAGCGAATAATAAATTCCTGCTCAACGGGTGATATGGCCTCAATTAATTTATTTCGCAGTTCTTGTGGACTAACCTCAAGCCGTACAGCCTGCTCGAGTAAATGAGTAAAATAGCGCAAAAATTGTTTTTGCTTTTCCCTACCTAACCTGGCTATTTCTTCAATACATTTTACCTGCACAATAGGATTGTTTTTTAATGTGGCATTCAACCACTTACGCAGCAGGCCGTAAAAATCTTCATCTGCATGTTGTAATAAATGCAAAGCTTCGCGGTAATTACCCTCACTCATTGTAGCCAGTTGCCTGGCCTGGTGGGGGTTGCAATTACTTCTGTTAATCAAAGCTTTTTCAACTGCCGTTGAGTTTATTGGCGGAATTTTTACCAATTGGCAGCGGGAAAGTATAGTGGGTAAAATGGCGTTTTCATTTTCAGCTACCAAAATAAATAAAGTATCAGGAGGTGGTTCTTCAATCAATTTCAATAATTTATTTCCTTCCTTACCTAAAAATTCCGGCATCCACATTACCAGTATTTTATAACCCGTTTCAAAGCTCTTTAAACTCAATTTGCGGTTAATGTCATTGCATTCCTGGGCGGTAATATTTCCTTGTTTGTTATCAGCGCCAATAAATTGCAACCAGTCATATACATTACCATAAGGATTTTGCTGTATAAACTCACGCCATTCTGTAATATAATCACTGCTAACTGGTGGCATACCCGTTTTTTTTGTAACCACTGGAAAAGAAAAATGAATGTCAGGATGAATAAGAGCAGAAGCTTTAGCAAAGGAAGATTGCTTTTCCATCCATGCATCTGCAGCATCTGCTGTAGCAGGTAATTTTAATTCTACTTCTTTATTTGTATCAAACAAAGAAATTTCCTGGCTTTGCCCTGAATTTTCCAAAGGTAAAAGGCTTACATATTTGGAAAAAGCGAGGGCTAATGGCAACGCTCCGCTTCCTTCATTTCCTAAAAAAAGCAGAGCATGACTTAATCGGTTTTGCTCCACCATTTCTACGAGGTGTTGCTTTACTTCTTGCTGGTCAATAACATCTTTAAATAGCATTTGTCTGAACCGGGATTTGGGACGATAAGGATTTATAAAAGAATAAAAAATTGACTTAGGTTTTCGTGGTTATCAATTTTTTAATATTTTTTTTAACAATAAAGCCGTCTTTGTAGACAGCTTTAAATATCATATCAATCTTTCAATCCAACCAAAATCAAGGTTTAAATTAATTCAAATAAACTGTAATCTCTTCACTCAAAGGTTTAATCTTACTCGGAAAAACCTTAACCAATTTACCATTTTCATCAACCAGAAATTTTGTAAAATTCCATTTAATAATAGGGTCGGGCGTGTTATTTAATTTTTTAGCTTCTTCAGTGAGGTATTTAAACAGAGGATGTGTATCATCACCTGTTACAGAAATTTTTTCTGCCATTTGAAAACTAACACCATAATTCTTTTTACAAAATTCTTTGATCTCTGTATTTGTTCCAGGTTCTTGTCCACCGAAATTATTTGCCGGAAAACCAACCATCACTAATTTATCCTTATATTTTTTATGCAAAATTTCTAATTCGGCATATTGCGGTGTATAACCACATTCAGAAGCTGTGTTCACAATTAATATTTTCTTCCCTTTATAATCAGAAAAATCTATAGTGTTTCCTTCTAATGAAGGCACTTTAAAATCATAGATTGATGTCCCCGAAAGTGTAATTGAAAGAATCACCGCCAGCAATAATGTTTTCATATAATTTTTTGTGGCAGCAAAGATAAGAGGTCTGCATTAAATGTTTCTTTATAGCGTTCGAGATGATTTAATAGCTGGCCTTGTGCAGTTGCGGTTCCTTTCCTCCTTGGGAGGAAGGTTGGGGTGCAGCTCTTATTGTCTTTCATAAGCACCTAAGTCAGGTAGTGCCACCGGGCGGATGGCGCCGTCAAGATCAATTGTAACTCCCGCATTTATACCGGCATTTTTAGCAGGGGACATATCCTTTAAACGAAAACTATAAATCCTTTTGCCGACGTCGACACTATCAAATTCAGGGTTCTGATTATTGATGGCTGGAACTGTCAGGTTTATACTTGCCGATTGATCTTTTACTCTCCACAAAACCCTGTCAAAAACAACACTATAAAAAGTAGTTCCTTTTTTTAATACGATCACTTCATTATCGACCAAACTGCTTTCACCCCAAAAAATACAATTTTGAAAAACAGCATTTAACGGATTTGCAGTCACTATATTATTTTGTTCGGTATAATTAGAAAGGCCGAGTACAGGCTCTTTATGTTGAATATAATTGTTGGAAACTGTGGCAATGGTACAATGCGTAAATCGGTAATCCCCTCCTTTTATCAGCACAAGATTTTTGCCGCAATTACTTACCAATAAATTACGTGCAGTAATACTTGTGTTAATACCTAATATGCCTGCATCGTAAGCATTATCAATTATCGTTTCATTAAGCGTTAGTTTGGCAGCCGCGTTAGGAGATGGATCAATTACGACCATTCCCTGGTAAGCATTTTTTATTATGCCATAATTGATCACATTGTTTTTGCTTACATCAGTAAAAATTAAACCAGGGTAACCGGCAGGAAAATTACGGTAAGGTTCATCCAGCCGGTCGCCGGCAAAGACCACTCTTGTACTATCCCATTTTTCGCCATTTACCTGCAAACTGCCATTTACAATGAATGGCGCATCGGCATGTATAAAAATGCGGCAACCTTTATTGATAGTTAGTAAGGCATTAGTATCAACTGTCAACCTGCCAAAAATAACGTAAGGCCGGTCGTTGTCCCAGGTCTCAGTTGTTTTGATGATCTTATTGGTAAAGAAATGCGCATTGCGTCCAAAAGCATCAAGCTGAATTATTTTTTTATTGCCATTGTATATTATTTCAATACTATCACGTACAATAAAATCGAGATTGGCAGCGGTTGGATTGATACTTACTGAAACAAATATATAAGCACTGTCATTTGCATTAATATCAACATTGTTTACTTCCGGACCAGGTATTGCATCAACATTGATCTTGAAGGGAGAGGATGCCCCTCCAACCAACCGAACAGAATTAATACGAACACCTTGATTATTGTCATTGATAATTTTAAAAGATTGTGTAGCAGAACCGGTCGTAGTGAAGACCGTATCAAAATGAACTGTATCTACCGTGGCTTCTAAGCGAATAGTAGGATCATTAGAGAAAGAATCTTTCCGGCAGGAAAAAATTAAAATAAGAAAAATAGGGATTAATAGTTTTTTCAAGATAGTGGTCATAAAATGTAAAAATACAGTTAGTGCGATGAGAAACAAAGTGTGGCGATGCTAAGCCTGGTATTATTTGCTTTTAATAATTCCCGGCCGCAGGCTTCTAAAGTGGCGCCGGTGGTTACTACATCGTCGATCAATAATATATGTTTATTTGAATGGTGGTTTTCATTAATGAGTTCAAACCGGTTATCCATGTTTTGCCAGCGCTCTACCCTGCTCTTTTTTGTTTGACTTTCTGTATGTGTATTGCGGATGACTGTGTCTTTTAAAACCGGTTTCCCCATTACTTCTGCTATTCCATTGCACAAGATAGTGGCCTGGTTAAATCCTCTTTTTCTCTCTTTAGCCTCATGTAATGGTAAAGGTACTAATGCATCAATTGACAAAAACCGGTTAGATTGCATCAATGAATTTCCTATTAACCTTCCAAGATAAAAACCCAATTCCTTATTTGCCCTGTATTTAAATTGCTGGATCAGATGTTGCATCATTGATTCTTTTGTAAAATAATATTGTGCAGTAGCATAGGTGACAGGCAGCCGGCCCCAAAATAATTTTTCGATTGGATTATTGCCGTATAAATGAAAATTAGTTTGTGGCAAAGAGGAAATGCACCGAAGGCAAAGCATGTTATTGGAATCTATAATATCGCTGCCGCAACCTTCGCAAACATGTGGAAAAATAAGATGTGATAACGATTCCTTTATTTGCCTGATCAGGTGCATGATGCGAAATTAATTTATGTAACCATCTGTAGTAATTCTGTTCAGTATTTTGTTGTGTCACGCTCTTGTACGATTGTTAATTCTATTGCGCACTGGTTCAGTCTTCATTCCTGATCTAAAAAAGATTTCAACGCATTTCTCTGAAATGCTTCCTATCGTCAGCATAACAGAAAAACCACGTTGTCATTCGCACTTAAAGATTTTAATGCCTGGTCTCTGAGATACCTCTTTAGCCTGTGTTGAGGTAGGGAAGCATCGGGATTATAAAAATAGAATCCAACTGCAAGCCGCTTACATTATTTCCTAATAATCCATTTTACCACCCAAAATCATGGGTCTGACAATTATAGTTCAGAACAAATAACGATAAACCTCATCTACCTGCCCCATCATCACTATTTCAATGTTGAACCTTTGCCTGACTAATCCTTTTTGATTGTATTTAGAAACGATCACTTTTTCAAAACCTAATTTCTCTGCTTCTGCTATACGTTGTTCAATTCGATTAACTGCTCTTATTTCTCCACTTAAACCCACCTCGCCGGCAAAACAAATATTATGCGGTATAGCTACATCTTCGTAAGAAGAAAGCAAGGCACACAGAACTGCCAGATCTATAGAAGGGTCTTCCACTTTTATACCGCCGGCAATATTTAAAAAAACATCTTTTACACCAAAATGAAACCCGCCTCTTTTTTCTAATACGGCTAACAACAGTTGTAACCTGCGCAGATCAAATCCTGTCACCGTGCGTTGAGGTGTACCATAAACAGATTGCGTGACCAGTGCCTGCACTTCAATTAATAAAGGTCGTTGTCCTTCAAGTGTAGCGGCAATAGCGATACCACTCAATTGATCTTCTTTTTGCGTTATTAAAATTTCGCTTGGGTTTGTTACGGCGGTCATGCCATTATCATTCATCTGGTATATACCTAATTCCGCAGTACTTCCAAATCTATTTTTTAACGTTCGCAAAATACGATAAGCATAGTGGCGGTCGCCTTCAAATTGAAGAACAGTATCCACCATATGCTCGAGTAGTTTGGGTCCGGCAATCGTACCATCTTTAGTAATATGTCCGATCAAAAAAACAGGTGTGTTGGTTTCTTTGGCGAACTGTTGAAATTCAGCAGCACACTCACGTATTTGCGAAACAGATCCTGGGGATGAGTCTATAAAGGGTGACTCTAAAGTTTGAATGGAATCAACAATAATAAGTTGTGGTTTTAATTTTTTTACCTCGCTGAAAATAATTTGTGTTGATGTTTCGGTGAGCAGGTAAAAATTTTCATTGCTGATGCCCAGCCTGTCTGCCCGCATTTTTATTTGTTGTTCACTTTCCTCACCACTAATATAGAGCGTAATAACATCTTTTAATCCCAAACCCATTTGTAAAAACAGGGTTGATTTTCCGATGCCTGGCTCACCTGCAACTAATATCAAACTACCCGGCACTATGCCACCACCTAATACCCGATTTAATTCCGGGTCGTAAGTATCAACCCTTGGACTGTCTTTTGTTTTTACCTGGTGAAGTGCCTGTATTTTTTTATTTGATGAATCACCGTTATAAGTTTTCCACTCGTTATTATTTTTATTATTCTTATGAACTAATTCTTCAATAAGTGTGTTCCATTGCTGACAACCGGGACACTTGCCTGACCACTTTGTACTTTCATATCCACAGCTCTGACAGAAATAGGCTGTTTTAACTTTCGACATTCACTAAATTAAGCGATCCAATGACAAATAAACGAGAAGTAAAATGACTACAACAATGAAGAGAGCGGAAAATTTATAGTAAAAAGGGCTGATCTGACGACCAACCCTTTTACTTACTAACCCATTAAATTCTAGCACTAAATTACAAATCTGGGCCACAATACAAAATTATTTTTTAGACCTGTGCATAACTTTAAAAGCATTTTAAGTAATTATTTGCTCCTGCTTTTTAAATCTTAAATGGTTGAATATAAGTTGTTTATTAGGATTGTGGCTCTGAATTGTTAATTTTTATCTCTGCTAAAATGTCAGAAGTTTTTTTTAAAAATTATTGAACTGACAAAATGCTTATAATTTTTTAAAAAATGAATGAATCTATTCTTTTACAGAACTTGGTTATAGATTTGAGAGATAAATTAAAATGATTTTATAATATGACACCCTCGATTTTGATAGTTTCTTTAGTTTTTATTGGTATCAGTATGCTTGTATCGGCAATTTTGAAAAGCCGGTTCGCAGCATATAGTAAAATACCACTAAAAGCAAGACTTACCGGTAAGGAAGTCGCTGAAAAAATGCTAAAAGAAAATAAGATATATGATGTAAAAGTGGTCTCTGTACAAGGCTTTCTATCAGATCATTATAACCCATTAACAAAAACGGTTAACCTTAGCCCGGAGGTTTATAGTAATTATAGTGTAGCCGCCGCTGCTATTGCTGCCCATGAATGTGGGCACGCTGTACAACATGCCGACGCTTATGCCTGGCTTATGTTGCGCAGTAAATTGGTGCCTGCAGTACAATTCAGCTCTTCCATTGTTAACTGGATTTTATTAATAGGCGTTATTATGGCCAGTTCGGGAAATTCCACCTTGCTTTTAGTAGGTATCGGGCTTTTTGCAGCTACTGTTTTATTTTCTTTAGTTACCCTGCCGGTTGAGTTTGATGCCAGCCGCCGCGCATTAGCCTGGCTAAACAATACAAACGTGACAACAACAGAAGAATACCCAAAGGCAAAAAATGCCCTGACATGGGCAGCCATGACCTATGTTGTTGCAGCATTAGCGGCTGTTGTAACC
>MWVX01000223.1_pt1 | contig 16303 bp, 16 predicted proteins | sample 1047311 | NCBI WGS metagenome assembly MWVX01 (sample SAMN06349984, study PRJNA376086) | soil metagenome | isolation source: MtG-4 sample Antarctic (ecotone) soil | place: Antarctica | collected 2015-01-13 | reverse complement strand
TAAACAATGATAGTTCTGAAATACTGCGTTGTAGGGAGCATTATTGGGGTAGGCATTTTTCCGGGTGATGTATTTTTTAATGCTAATCCAGAACGCAAGAAACAGGTAAATGATGATAGGAGAGGTGATTGCTATAAATGTTGCATAGATGAAGAACAACCGAATATAGGAGGAAGCAATTCCTAATTTTTCTCCAAGAAAAGTGCATACACCAAAAATTCTCCCTTCAACGAAGTATTTAAGACGGTTCATGGTTTAAAATTATATGCTTTTGTAGAGATTTCAATTAAAATTTTAGTGTAATGAATGTGATTATAAACACTAAGGGACCTTTCCGGTTGAAAGAATTTTATGACCAATAGCACAATCAAGGCACCTGAAATTCTTGCAATAACAATTTCTCAGTTGCAGCAACGCTTGCGAATCAAAAGCATTTGCAGGACTGATCCCCATGCGCTTCCAGTTTTCTATAATGTTATTTCTCTCAGCACTGATGTGCTCTAATATTTTAATTGCTCTATCACAATATTCCTGCTCATCCCGAAGCTTTCCATATACAAAGATGAATGGTGCAACTGTATTTATCAATATCAGCTCAGCTGAAGATTTTCCAAATGATTTGTTCTTATCATCTGAAAGCTTATCGAACAGGTAATGACTACTCCAATATTCAGATGCCTCTGCCTTAAAAAAGGAAGCAATCGTTTTAGACTCTGTTGTTTCAAGGATCCTGGAGAACAGGTGTGCAGATTTAAAGATCAATTGAGCCATCTGCGCGATGCGGACCGTTGGAAAGTTCGCCGGCCTTAATCGTAAAAACTTCCATAGATGTTTTTTTAACGGGGTTACTCCATATTTCATTTGAAGAAATCCCCATTCTTTTCTAAGTTCTTCCGGGTATGAATCAGAATATTGTTCATTAAGAAATCCAGCGGTTCCGAATAAGAGGGCTTCAAGCTGAAACAAGTTATTTTTGTGACGAGCGAGAACTTTCACTGACAGAGCTCTTGCCAGCAGCCTGAAAGGTTCTGCATTAACTTTTGAACCGTAGGACATCGCGACGAATTCATAAAAAGTTTGTTCCCAGTTGTTTTCATTTTCTTTCAGCGTATGCAAGATGGGCTGAATCTTAGCTTCCAATCTTTCTGCCGTCAGGCGGTTCAGCCATTGGTGGATCGTAATCTCATTTACCTTCTTTATTTGATGCTCGCAGGGGATCCACAGTGGGCTTTGCATCAGGCTTTGATAGTTTTCATAGATCGCAGCATCATAGCGATCACGAATTTCGAGGCAGGGTATTTTGCTTCCGTCTTGCCGCAGCACAGGATCATCGTCCACATAAACTACATGCAGAATTACATTGTCGTAGGCCTTATCTTCATGATGATGGTGTGAGCGCCAATCTGATGATCGAAGGTGAATTTCAACATTTCCTACCCATGTGGTTTCATCTATCTTTATGCGGGCCTGGTGAAAATCAGGACCCGAGTCGCTATTATGCTCGCCTGACGATATAATCCTGATCGTGCTGCCCTCAGTCGTTGTCAGATGATCGTTGTTCAGGAGCTTCATCTTCCACAGATAATGAAGAAATCTTTCAGTCATAAGACAGGCTTATAATAATATTTATAGTAATTTAGTAGAAATCTTAGATATATGCTAAAGTTTTTTCTTTTGGCAATCAGCTTGCTTTTTTCTGCAATGCAGATGAGGGCTCAGCAAACAGATAGTGCCACCACAGCGATGTTGGCCACCAGACTTTTGTCGGTAGATCAGATGCCTGACTTTCCCGGGGGGAACAAAGCGCTTCTTAAATATTTGAGCGAAAACCTCGAATATCCTGAGGCAGCAAGGAAAAATGGGATAGAGGGAAAAGTGCTTTCACAGTTTATAGTTAATGAAGATGGAACACTCACTGATGTTGAAATCATCAGGAGGGTAGGCTATGGTTGCGATGAAGAAGTGCTGCGATTGATTCATCAAATGCCAAGATGGAATGCCGGAAAAGAAGATGGTAAGGTGGTAAAAGTGTTATTTAAGGTTCCTGTAGTGTTTGCGTTGGGAGAGTAACACTATATTATTGCCTGAAGATAATTTACCATTTCTGATTGATATTCCATAGCTGCTGCCCTTGCATCGTCTGTAAACCCTTCGCCCTTACCTGCGTAAATAATATTTCTTGAAATATTTACCAGCAGGCCACAATCCTTATTCATTCCATTTTCAACCACTTTTTTTAGATCGCCACCCTGGGATCCTATACCAGGAATTAATAGAAAATGGTCAGGGATAAAATTTCGGATTTCTCTTATAAGATCAGGATGTGTTGCACCAATTACATACATCAGGTTGCCGGCATTGCCCCACGCCTTTGATGTTCTGATAACATCTACATAGAGTGATTTCCCATCCTCCTTGCGATGCTGAAAATCTTCACTTCCTTTATTAGAAGTCAAGGCAAGCAGGATCACCCACTTATTTTCATATTGCAGAAAGGGGGTAACAGAATCTTCCCCCATATAAGGATTCACTGTTAAACCATCAAACTCAAAGCCGCTGCTGCTCTTATCAAAAAAAGCCCGGGCATACATTGCTGATGTGTTTCCAATGTCACCCCGCTTTGCATCTGCTATGGTAAAGATGTCGGCAGGGATATAGTCTAATGTTCTTTTCATGCTTTCCCAACCCTGCACTCCACGCGATTCGTAAAAGGCGGTGTTGATCTTATATGCTACGCACAAATCTTTCGTGGCATTAATAATATCCTTATTGAATTCAAAAACCGGATCCTCATATTGAATAAGATGAGAAGGAATTTTTTCAATGTCTGTGTCGAGCCCGATACATAGGAAGGATTTCTTCAGCCTGATCTGAGCAATTAGCTCTGAGCGCGTCAATACTGAAATTTATTATCGCTAGAAAAACACATCAGAGCTTGTTTCTGTTTGAGCATTGGTTCAACAAGGCCCTGTCTCATTTATACTGTTTCTTCCCTTTGTATCTGCGGAAACACCCGCGTAATGGCCTCTTCTACATCTACTGTCATCGTCATTTGGCTCATCAGATAATCTTCGCAGTTTCCAGAAAGCCTAACTCTTAACCTTTCATCTGTCAGATTTATTACCTGAATATTATCAATACCATTTTGAATATGAGACAGCAAGGTGTTTAGCGATTGCTCAACATGACCGGAGTAATTGCTGACGCATTTTGCTTGAAATCGGGCTTGATCTGCTATCCTTGCGATTAATATTAGGGCTCAGATTTTACATTATCTTATGATCTCAACCACTCTGGTGCCTTCAAAATTAGCATTTCTGATAGCAATATTTTGTGCAACAGTTTGGGCAAGATTGTAGAATGCATCAGAGGAGATATCATCAGTAAGGATGGCGGGTTTGCCGCTATCACCACCCTCTCTAATGCTCTGCACTATGGGTATCTGACCGAGTAAGGGAACATTGAACTCCTCCGATAATTTTTTGCCGCCACCTTTACCAAAGAGGTAATATTTATGGTTTGGCAATTCAGCAGGGGTAAAGTAGGACATGTTTTCAACAACCCCGATGATAGGGACATTGATTGGGTGGATGCTAAACATTCCCATGGCCTTTTTTGCATCAGCTAAAGACACATCCTGCGGGGTCGTTACTATTACGGCTCCTGTAACCGGAACTGTTTGAACAAGTGTAAGGTGTATATCCCCTGTTCCAGGTGGCAGATCAATTACTAAATAGTCCAGTTCGCCCCAATCACAATCGGTTACAAACTGGCGCAAAGCGGAAGATACCATTGGCCCGCGCCATACTACGGCTTGCTTCTCATCAACTAATAATCCGATAGACAATGCCTTGATGCCATATTTCTCGATAGGGATCATCAGATTTTTGCCATCCACATCCTTAATTTTCGGCCGCTGGCCTTTTATGTCAAGCATCATAGGAATTGACGGCCCATAAATATCTGCGTCAATCAATCCTACAGAGGCACCATTTTTTGCGAGCCCTAAAGCTAAGTTCACTGCTATGGTAGATTTACCGACACCTCCCTTGCCGGAAGCTACTGCAATAATATTTTTTACCCCCGGAAGCATTTTGCCATTGTCAATTCTGCGAGTAGTAACATCCGACGTCATGGTGATATGAACATCTGCTTTTTTATCAACCAGATGATGAATCGCATTTTCACAGGCCTGCCTGATAGCATCTTTTAGGGGACAGGCGGGGGTAGTTAATATAACTGTGAACGAAACTTTGTTTCCCGCAACAGCGATATCGCTTACCATGTTGAGGGTTACCAAATCCTTTTTCAAATCAGGGTCATCCACATAGCTCAATGCTTTCAGGACTTGTTCTTTTGTGATAGGCATACTTAAATCTTATAGATGTAAAGTTACTAAGAATCACAGGAAAAACCGGATCAGTATACTGACACTGTTAGCTCTTTCAGCTTTCACTTCTGTAGTTATTCCATAGTTCTGTGTACCATTGTATTTTTTTACATCTCACATTATTTTTTTAACAATAATTTCTAAGGTGAAAAAAGCCCTGCTGAGTTATTTAGTTATTTTCCAGGTAATAGTTGTGTTTGCTCAGGATAATAATACCACATTAACATCTTTCAACCCGACCATCAAGTTTAAGGGATTGATTCATGCACGCTATGAGTATTCACTTACTGACAGCATAGATGTACAGGGAAGATATGCTGCTGATCCGCTACAATCTAATTTTCGACTCAGGCGTGCCGAGATACGAACCGATATTAAGCTGAATGACCATTGGTCGGGCGTTATTAGAGTGGGATTGACAGAGCTCAAAGCTACAGGTGTTGCATATGGTAAAGTAATTGAGCTTGCTTATTTTGAATACAAATACAGAGATGAATTGTCAATTCGTGGGGGACAGTTTAAAATACCTCTCGAGTTAGACGAGCTGACGAGCCCGGAAGATCTTCGCATGATTGATCGGGGCTCTACGAGTAGAATGTTTTCAAATAATTACTGGGCATCTTATCAGCCTGGGCTGATGGTTTTAGGAACCTTTATGAAAGAAACGCGGCCATTGAATTATTATGCCGCGGTTTTTAATGGAAGCGATCGCAGCGTAACATTTGATAATAATTCAGGAAAAAATTATGCTGGCAGGTTAGAGTTTTATCCAGTAAAGGGAATTCGTTTGGCTGTTAATGGAGAATTAGGCACCATTAAAAAAGATGTAACTGGAAACGCCGTCGGGGGAGATGTCAGCATCATAAAAAATTTAGGAGATGATATTCAATATATAATAGAGGGTGAATACCTTACAGGAACCAACCTGTTGTCTTTCGTTGCATCTTCCGATACTTTTAAAAGTATAATTGATTTTCGTATGACTGGTTATTTTGCGCAGGGGTTAATAAGAATGGATATCGATAAATCGTGGTTGAAGACTTTCGAAATTGGCGGAAAGTATGAGTTAGTAGATGCTCTCTTATCTGATGATGAAGAAGATTACAGCACCATCACCGGCGGAATTGGCTTCATTTTTCTGCCTGACAATGACGCCCGGCTTCAGTTCAATATGGTCCACACAAATTACAGGAAGGAGATAGACCAGCTACAAAAAAACAATAATATGTTTATTGCACAACTTCAGTTAAAAATATAACGAAAGGGGAAATAAGAACTTTAGAACTGGAAATTGAGTGCGATTATCTTCCATAGGCAGATTGGTTTTAATTACAATCAATGGCTTAATGGTTTCTAAGAATTGTTTTATACAATTTATAATTCTCATCATCGTAGCATACGAATAATATTTTCAATAGAGAGAAGTCCGTTTTTAGAAATGCAATTACTGTATCAACTGCTATTGCAGCAGCCCTTTCTTTTGGAAAATGATAAATACCGGTACTGATTTGGAAATGCAATTGAATGGAGGTTATTAGCCACGGCGAACTTCAATGAATTCAGGTAGGCGCTTCTAAGCATTTCATCCTCATTATTTTTGCCGCCATTCCAGATAGGGCCCACTGTATGTATTACAAATGCTGCCTGTAGCATGCCACCGGAAGTGATCATTGCATTACCGGCAGGCAATCTTCCATGGGTCGAAACATAAGCCAAACATTCTTCAAGGATTTTTTTTCCACCGGCAGCGTGAATCGCACCATCAACACCACCTCCCCCTATCAGAGCACTGTTCGCAGCGTTCACAACAGCATCTGCTTTAATTTGAGTGATGTCTCCCTGAACAACTTCTATTTGTGAATTCATTGCCGTTGGTGGTGCATTTTAGATTCAAATAAAATTACCCGTTTTCTTTTATGAATCTTTTTAATCTTAGTACGCCGAATGAAGAGAACCAACAAATCACCTGCAGCTTATTCTATAGATTCTGATTTCATAAAAAATCTGCGTTATGTGAGCAATCGCTTTGGTGGAGACTGGACACTGAAGAAAAAGCAACTCCTAGAACAGGCTGCACGATCTGATATCAGCAAGATTAAATTGCTTATTGATTACCATAACTGTCTTTTGTTCCTGCTCGCATATCCTGAAAGCAAAGAATTATTTGATCTCGCAGACGCAGAACTTCTATGGGTTGCATCTATTACAAGAAAATATTCTGTGGGAAAGAATGAGCGCTTACAATTTCAGCTCACAGGTACGGGTCTCGTACATACTCCAGTGAATGTCGCCTTCAGCCTCGACATGGCAAAGTGGCTCGCAGATAAATATCCAGGTCATGTTTCTTTATTTGAATGTGATGCTGAGAGTGAAAAAATTAAAGATGTCCTTCGTATTTTCATTCCAAAAGCCGAAGCTGATTATTTCGTTAGTAAACTATTTACCCTCGAGGGATTTATTAAGGAGGCGAAGGGGCAAAGCAAGCTTTCAGATTTACAATGGCTTCTGAAATTTATATCCGACCAAGATTTATCTCTGGAGGTTCGCGATCATCTTTATGATTCCTTAAAGATTTACGTGAATTGGCGCATAAATGAAAATATGCCCTCAAGAACATTTGCAAGGTCATTGCCAGGGAAAATCTTTTATCAGGAAACGGAGATTAACCGTCAGCCCAACGCCGCACAGTCAATCCTGACGCCTCTTGCCAAACCGGCGAGGATATCTTCACGCGAAAGAGATTACTTGACAGACACGGCACGTGGAGTATTGTGTACGGTGGAGCGTGAAACGGATCCTGTGACATACTCCGATAGGAGAGCTGTACAGTTATTCAGGATAGATAGAGGCATTGACATTGCCTTATATCCCATGATTTTCGAACGCCGCCTTCCCTTTGATTCATACATTGGCTACATGGCATATAAAAACAGTCTCCCTGTTGCATATGGCGGCGGATGGATTTTTCAGCAACGCTCTAAGATCGGGGTGCATGTGTTTGAGCCATACCGCGGCGGTGAATCTGCATTTATTTTTTGCCAGATATTGAGGTTGTATCACAATCATTATGGTGTTAACCGGTTTGTGGTAGAACCTTATCAGATTGGTAAGAATAATGCGGAGGGAATAAAATCCGGCGCATTCTGGTTTTATTATCGCCTTGGTTTCCTGCCAGTGAAAGAAGAATTGAGAATATTGGCAGCAACTGAATACGAAAAAATTTTAGAAGATAAAGGATATCGTTCCTCTTTGAAAGAGATGAAAAAGCTAATTCTTTCAAATCTTGAATTGGTATGTGATGAAACCGGCCATCATCATACGGATGTTTCATTCGTTAGTGAAGCTGTGACGAAGATGATCAATAGTCGTTTCCAGGGAGACCGAATGAATGCGGAAACAACAATATTCCGGGAGATACAGAAATTTCTGAGGATGGATAATATCTCCTCATTCTCAAGGTGGGAACAACGATCAATGAAAATCTTTTCATTGCTATTAAGCACCTTTACCAATCTCCCCCAATGGAATGAAACTGATAGGCGAAAGATGGTTGAGTTGATTCGAATTAAAGGAGGTGGGAGCGAGTGGAATTATATCCGGCAATTTCAAAAACACCGAGCACTCAATGAAGCTCTAAGCAATCTAAAACCCTAACGTTTGCATATTTATAAATTCCAAAAAAAACCGTCACTAAATTTCCTGATTAAAAACTCTGAAGTAATCGAATTTAAAAATCCCGGTTTGGAATCAACGAGATTGCTTCTGTTTACTCTCGTAATGTAATTTATGTGGCTATAGACACATTAGCTGCTGCACTAATCGCTTCATTATCTTCGACAGGAATTACGCTGATATAGTTGCGTTCATCTTTTTTACGGCGAAACTGAACGACTCCTTTCACCTTCGCAAATATTGTGTGGTCCTTACCCATATCAACGCCTCGTCCCGGCCAGAATTTAGTACCCCGCTGACGAACGATTATGTTTCCTGGAATGACTGACTGGCCTCCGTAGATTTTAATACCGAGTCGCTGAGCGTGTGAGTCGCGACCATTTTTGGAACTGCCTTCACCTTTTTTATGTGCCATGACCTTAAGAACGTTGAATTTTAATACCTGTATAGAGGCCTCATCAAATCCTATGCAATCTCATCGATCTTTATCTTTGTAAAATATTGACGATGGCCGATTTTCTTCTTATAGCCTTTTCTGCGTTTTTTCTTAAATGCAATCACCTTATCTCCCTTCATATGATCAATTATGGTAGCGGATACTTTTGGATCGACCACATTTTTAACAATTCCACCGTCCGAAATCTGTAGAAGCACCTGGTCAAATTCCACTTTGTCGCCTGCATTTCCTTGCAAACGATGAACGAAGATCTCGTTTCCGGCTTCTACTTTAAATTGCTGGCCAGCAATGGCTACAATCGAATACATGATTTATAATTTTGGATTGAGGGCTGCAAAGATAAAACTTCCGTTGGAAAATCAAAATCGGTTTAGTTAATAGGAGTCGTAAATAGTATTGATAAATTAAAGTTTTGTCGTGCTGGCAGTCAATATCCCTATCAGAATATAATGTAAAATTTGTAATTATTGTCTTTTAGCCTTATTTTGGAGTAATCATTATAAAATTAAAACTACAGCTATCAAAAAATATGTACTTATTTGGCTTGTATTGTCTTTTCTCTTTTTATCTATCGGAAGAGCACAACCTACTATATCCGCCGCAAATATGTATGAGATAGGCGACATATTAATAAGCCAGGAGGCCGATACAACTTTTGATGAAGGGCCAGCAGGGGCAAATCAAACATGGGACTTTTCTGATCTTGCTCCAGCAGGAGTTCTTACCATACAGTCTATTGTCACTCCTTCCAGTACACCCTTTGCCACGGATTTTCCTACAGCAGATTTGGCCATCAATGATGATACCGGTAGCTATACCTATTTCGATGTGTCAGGAAATGATCTTTATATCTTGGGTGGAGCCGGTCCCGGGGTTATTTTTCCATTATCAAATTCTGAAAAATTCCTTTCTTACCCCATAACTTACAATTCAGCATTTACGGATGATATGGCAGGCTCTTATATTAGTTCCGGGATTACTAATAGTCTTTCTGGCACCGTAAATTTTCTTGCCGATGGATACGGCGCATTGATTTTGCCATCAGGGACGGTCAATAATGTGTTGCGATTAAAATATACACAGGATTATACTTTTACCATCAACTTCGGATTAGACTCGGTTACAACTACCGCAGAATCGACGGGCTATTTATGGATGGTGGAAGGCAATAAAAATGCATTGGTTAGTATTGGTTATTACACAACTTCTTTTGTGGGTGAGCTCGTTACCACGAAATCAGTATCATATTACCCGGGTTCTGTTTCTACTGAAGATTTGCTGCCTTCAAATGAAACTATTCAATTGTATCCCAATCCTACAACCGACAAGGCCATCATAAATGTTTATCTGGATAGACCGGGGACAGCAGACTTGTCCTTATATTCCACATCAGGAAAGCAGATGAGGGTGATAGAATTTTCGAATGTCCCGGCTGGTTTGTATTCACGGCAGGTTGATCTGGAAGATGTGGAGGCTGGCATCTATTTCCTAAAATTGGAAATAGATGATCGTAACATCTTCACCAGGCGAATCGTGAAACAATAATTTAACTTTTCAGAAAGGCTGCCTTAAGACCTAAGCTTCAAAGTGTATTTTGGGACAGTCACTTATTTTTGATTTCCAATTTCTATGTATAACCCGGAACTGTTACATGATGAATTAAAATTTAAAGCTGTGCGAAGCGGAGGCAAGGGTGGGCAGCACGTAAACAAAGTATCATCAAAGATTGAATTGTATTTTGATGTAAAAAGATCATTGCAGCTTAATGAGGAGCAAAAAGAGATAATCATTAAAAAGTTATCGAATCGCATGAATTCCGAGGGTGTCTTATTACTTGAATCCCAGGAAACGCGGTCACAATATCGCAACAAAGAAATCGCGATAGAAAAATTTGATGAACTCATTAGGCAAGCCTTATTAAAAAAAAAGAAGTGGATCAAAAGTAAGCCCTCAGCTGCGGTGGCAGCAAGGCGCTTAGAGGGAAAGAAAAAAATTTCGGAAAAGAAGCAGATGAGAAGTAAGAAATTTGATATGTAGGGATAAGGACGTCTTTGTAAACAAATATTATTTGGGGCTTATAACCCAAATCAGGGTTATCCTCATGACTTTGCCCTGCAATTTCTACCTTTGAACTCGCAAAATCATCGCCATGCCTTATTACCATAAGCTGGGAATAGTTCCACCGAAGAGACACACGCAGTTTCGAAAGCCAGATGGTGGCCTATATTCGGAGCAATTATTTTCTACAGAGGGATTTTCCAGCATCTACTCATTATTATATCACAATCACCCACCCACAGCTATAAAATCGGTAGATGAGCCTTTTACCGTGCAGCCAAAGGTTGCCACACCGAAACAAATGCTTCACCGTAGTTTCCAGGGATTCGATATTAAACCCGAAGATGATTTTTTGAAAAGCAGGAAGTATGTGCTGGCCAACAGTGATGTTCAAATAGCTTTAGCAGCACCTAAGAAATCTACGACTAAATATTTTATAAAAAATGCTGACGCCGATGAGATGATTTTTGTGCATGTAGGTTCAGGCACCCTTAAAACATTGTATGGAAATATTGATTTCGAATATGGAGATTATCTGATCATTCCGCGCGGCACCATTTACCAGATCTTCTTCCATGATGAAAACAACCGGTTGTTAATCCTAGAATCATTCAGCCCGATAGGTCCTCCCAAAAGGTATGTTAACGAAGTTGGTCAGTTATTAGAACATGCTCCTTATTATGAACGGGATATCAAAGTACCGCAAAACCTCGAAACCTACGATCAGAAAGGCGATTTTTTCATTTACATTCGAAAAAAAGGATTGATGTACCCATATCATTACATGTATCATCCTTTCGATGTAATCGGCTGGGACGGCTTTCATTATCCGTGGGCGTTTTCTATTCACAATTTCGAGCCCATAACAGGTCGTATTCATCAGCCCCCGCCAGTTCATCAAACTTTTGAAGGCCGCAATTTTGTCGTCTGCTCTTTTTGTCCGCGCCTGTTTGATTATCATCCGCTGGCCATTCCTGCCCCTTACAACCATAGCAATGTTGACTCAGATGAAATTCTTTATTATGTAGATGGGGACTTCATGAGCAGGAAGCATGTAACAAAAGGAATGATAACTCTGCATCCCGGTGGCATTCCGCATGGCCCCCATCCTGGTTCGGTCGAAAAAAGCATTGGCGCAAAAGAAACGAAAGAGCTTGCGGTGATGATCGACACCTTCCATCCACTGATGTTAACCGAAGAGGCATGGGCTATAGAGGATAAGAAATATTTTCTTTCATGGATGAGCGATAATGACCGGGATGAGCTGATGATTCCATGAGTTTCTCTTCTTAAATCTAATGTATACTTTTCTCACCCTAATTTCATGGATAAGAAATAACTATTTTCCTTGGGCCTAATTAATTTCAATGGTGAAATACTACCAGACGACTCACCCATTTTCACTATAAACAGGGCCATTCAATATGGGGATGGCTTATTTGAAACTCTCCGAAATCACAATGGTGAAATATTATTTTTTCAGGATCATTTTGACCGATTAATTGAGGGAATGAGGGCGTTAAAAATAAATGTGCCCGTCCATTTTACACTCCCCTTTTTTCATAAACAATTTTTAGATCTGGCCTATCGCGATGGAATGGCTTCTAACGCGCGGTTACGGATAGGGGTTTTTAGAAGCGGAAAAGGAATTTATACACCAGAGAGCCACAGCGCTGAATTTTATTTACAAATAATTCCTCTGAATAAGGGTTTCGAGTGGGAAGATCGAAAGTGTGAACTGGGGGTCTACAGTCAGATCCCAAAAAACTATTCATCTATTTCTTTTTTCAAATCTGCGAATGCGCTTCCATATGTTATGGCGGCAATTTTTAAAGTCGATCATAATTTTGATGACTGTATTCTCTTAAATTCATTTGGCAAGATAGCCGACGCCATCTCTTCAAATATTTTTTGGCTAGAGCGAAAGCGAATATTTTCTGTCCCCATGGCCGATGGTGGGGTAGCAGGAGTGATGTCGAAAAACCTTATTGCCATTTTAAAACATCACAGGTTTTTTGTAGAGGAAAAATCTATTACACCGCATGACCTGGCAAAAGCCGATGAGGTTTTTTTAACGAATGTTATATGGGGTATTAAGCCCGTTACGAGGTTTCATAATACGGAATTTTCTACGTTGCAAGCAAAGGAAATTTTTAACCTCCTGAAAGAGATACTAAAATAACCTTGCTATGAATTTTTTTTGCGTAAACATCTGAAGTTGCAATATGTTTCACATTTGAAACTGTGGAAGGGAGACAATCGAAAAATTTAACCTCATCAGGAGGAATATTTTATGGCAGATATAATTTAGCTTTCATTCAATATAAATATCCCCTATGTAAAATTTCGGTAAGCATAGGGAAAATCTTTCGCCCCTCTTGGGCTGTGTGAATCTTGTTCTCTGCTCCCATACTTTCGCCCCTCCGAGGCTCTTTGTAATCTTCCCCAAGTCCAGGAGACATATGCTACAATCTTCCGCTTATTACGGAGCTATTCCCTACACGTATGCTCTTTGCAGCCGCAAGTCCCGGAGGGACGACAGTATGGTAGGAGCAGATATTATATAAAATTTAAACCCCATCGGGGTGACAGTATTTTTTCATCAGCTATGAACATAATGTCCTAAACATACAAAGTCATAATACGTTACACCATCTGAAAAAGATGCTCAACAAAAAATGGCCCTCATCAATTTTTTCTGGTTTCGTCGTGATCTCCGTTTAGAAGACAATGCAGGGTTATATCACGCATTAAAAGCGGGTCTACCTGTTTTGCCTCTCTTCATATTTGATACAGATATTTTAGACCTGCTGGACGATAAGCACGACAAAAGGGTAGATTTTATTCATCGGGCAATTACCCGGCTACATCATCAATTGACTGAACTTGGAAGTACATTATTGGTAGAACATGACAAACCTATTATAATTTGGAAGCGCTTATCAGAAGAATTTTCTATTGGTGCGGTATATTCAAATCACGATTATGAACCTTATGCAAGAGAGAGAGATGAAAAGGTAAAACGTCTCCTGCTCACCAAAGGAATTTCATTTCATACATTCAAAGACCAGGTCATTTTTGAAAAATCAGAGGTTATAAAAAATGATTTAACTCCTTATACTGTGTGGACCCCATATAGCAAAGCATGGAAAGAGAAGCTGAACAATTTTTCTCTAAAAAGTTATGATCATGAAGAATATTGTTTTAACTATTTCCGAATGTCGCCTACTGATATTCCCACCCTTGACCAACTGGGCTTCCATGCTACTGATGCGATTTTTCCATCTGATTTCGTAAGTGACGAATTGATAAATAACTATCATGAAACCCGCAATTTTCCTGAGATGATTGGTACCTCGAGGCTGAGTGTTCATCTTAGATTCGGTACCATAAGTATTCGTAAACTGGCGGTAAGAGCTACACTCTTAAACGCCAAATATTTGAATGAGCTGATCTGGCGCGACTTCTATCAGATGATCCTCTGGCATTTTCCTAAGGTTGTCACTCACGCCTTTCAACTATCATATGACTTTATTAAGTGGATTAATAATGAATCGGATTTCATTCGATGGATGATCGGTGAAACCGGCTTTCCGATTGTGGATGCGGGCATGAGGGAGCTGAATGCGACAGGATTTATGCACAACAGGGTGAGGATGATAGTTGCAAGCTTTTTAACCAAAGATCTGCTGATAGACTGGCGATGGGGCGAAGCGTATTTCGCCAGGAAACTTTTAGATTATGATCTCGCCTCCAATAACGGCGGCTGGCAATGGGCAGCCGGAACGGGTGCTGATGCGGCACCATATTTCCGCATTTTTAATCCTGTGTTGCAAGTGAAAAAATTTGATCCGGATCTTAACTATATAAAAAAGTGGGTTCCAGAATTTCAAGAGTTTACCTACCCTGCACCCATGATAGACCATAAGGCAGCACGTGCGCGTGCCTTGAAAGTTTACAAAGAAGCACTCGATAAACATCAGTGATTTTAGATTATGGCTTTAGATGTACTCTATTTTCAAAGTATTTTATCATATTAACTGATTATACTTTTGAGTTACATAATGAACCGGACAATTTGCAGCTTCTTGCTCACCCCGAGCATCTTTTGAAATATGTCTACTTCCTAATATGGAAAACCGTAGCAGAATTTTTCAAACTGTAAATCCGCAATCCAAAATATAACTTTGCGCTCCTAAACGATCACCTGCTTGAAGATTTTACAAGTATGTAAGAAGTTTCCTTTCCCACTGCGTGATGGAGAAGTGATTGCTATCCATCAATTAACAAGAGGCTTTTATGAAGCCGGACAAAAGGTGACGGTAGCTGCAATAAATACAAAGAAGCATTTCTTTCCGCCAGATGAATTGCCCGTAGAAAATCAGCAGTTGGCCGATTTTCATTCTGTATTGCTGGATACGGATGTCAATTGGTGGGATGCCTTAAGAAGCTTGCTTATGGGTGATGCTTATAACATACAACGCTTCGTTTCACCCGATTTCGAAAGACTGCTCTCAGGGATTTTCCGTGAAAACAATTTTGATATTGTGCAGTTAGAGGGTTTGTATCTGCTTCCATACCTATTGTCTGTTCGAAAGTTTTCCAAAGCCAAAGTAGTATTGCGGGCACATAACATCGAACATCTGATATGGGAACGCAATTCAATAATGGCGAAGCCAGGTGCAAAGAAGTGGTATCTTCAGACTCTGGCAACACGCATGAAAGAGTTTGAGATCTACCATTTAAACTCGTGTGATGCGTTGGTCCCGATATCGGAAGTTGATGCAGCAAAATTCGTGGAGATGGGTTGTAAATTGCCCATTCACTGCTGTCCTGTTGGAATGAAATTAAATGGCAGTTTTGCAGAAACATACCCTTCTAACTCATCACAATCTATATGCTACATCGGCTCTATGGATTGGCTGCCGAATCGGGAAGGCATAGAATGGTTCCTCGATAAAGTCTGGCCAAAGGTGCAAAGTCAATCCTCAGATCTCAAATTTTTTATCGCCGGCCGAAATTTCCCTCCTGATTTTCCTGATAACCATTATCCGAATGTTGAAATGGTTGGCGAAGTAGAAAATTCCAGGGCTTTCATAAGAAGTAAATCAATGATGATAGTTCCGCTTTTTTCTGGAAGCGGTATTCGTGTAAAAATTCTTGAGGCAATGGCTGAAGGGAAAACTGTGATCTCTACGACCATGGGTGTAGAGGGTATCAATGCCACCAATGATGAAAATATTCTTATTGCAGATGATGCAGATGCATTTGCAAGACAAATCAAAAGATGTCTTAAAGAACCCGAAGTCTGCTTAAGGATAGGGGAGAATAGCCGTACTTTTGTGAAGCTGCAGTATGACAATGAAAATCTCGTGAAAGACTTGCTGAAATTCTACAACCACCTTCTCGCGTGATCTTTTTCGCGGCTATTTTCTGGTTTTCAGCAATCCTTCTATTTCACAGTTATATCTTCTACCCGGTTCTTCTAAAATATTTTGCCTCCAGGAAATCGCAGAACCTTAATGTGTATTTATTGGAAGATGACTTACCGTTTATCTCAATTCTGTTAGCTGTTTACAATGAGGAAAAAGTGATTCAGCAAAAAATAGAGTCTACACTACAGACTTCATATCCTCCTGAAAAAATAGAATGGCTCATTGGATTAGACAAGTGTTCGGATAGAACCGCTATGATCTTACGTCAATACGAAAATCACCTCAAGCACC
>MWVX01000221.1_pt1 | contig 16430 bp, 10 predicted proteins | sample 1047311 | NCBI WGS metagenome assembly MWVX01 (sample SAMN06349984, study PRJNA376086) | soil metagenome | isolation source: MtG-4 sample Antarctic (ecotone) soil | place: Antarctica | collected 2015-01-13 | reverse complement strand
GACCTATAGCAATTCCGTCCATCGACAGCTTCCAGACACTCGTAATTAGCCAGTTTGATTTTAAAACAGGTTTGTGTACTCAAAAAGCGATGCAATATAATTTTGCAGGTAAAATTCGAACGCTGCATACTTTTAATGGAGTTAATAAAAACAATACTGATTTAAAATCAAACTGGCTAATTACGAGTGTCTGGAAGCTGTCGATGGACGGAATTGCTATAGGTCTTTTGTTACTATGTATCAGTAGTTGGATAATGTGGTATAAAATGAGAGAAAAGTACGGCTGGGGCTGGATAGTTCTGATATTAGGATTTACCGGTGCCATTTACTTTACAGTAGTTTTAGGGCTACTATAATTATACGAAAAATCGGATACCAGTATTAGTAAAAGCGCATGCGGGATAAGACAACGTGGTAAACCTCTGCTACCGCCCCCAACCATTTATCAACGAAACCAAGCGGATAGAGTTTTTGTTTGAGTTGTATGATCGTTATACTGCTGGACTGTTTATTAATGATAAGACGAAAACTACTAAAGTAAAGAAGAAAGAAGATGCCGGGCTTCCTTCTCTGAAGGAGAAGGATTAAGGATGAGGCTACGAGTGGGATGTTTCGGGAAGGGAAGAAGGTAAGAAAACTGCTAAAGCAAAATGATGAAGTATATCTATCTTGAGTTATTTGTTGGTGAAGAACACCAACCTACGGCTAGGAAAGAATACGCTGTAATGGCAATCAACATTTTCTTCACCTTTACCTTATTCTTCCACTTTCACTTTCCAAAGCAGAGTTTCTGCTGCGGGGGCCCTTTACACTACTGTCTGCAAACCTGTAAGTAAAATTAAGCCGCACTTGCCTTGTTTCGTAATAGCCATAGCTTCTTAAATAAAAACCATTATAAGTTTGCAATGAGTTTGATCTGTTGCCCTGGTATATATCATTAAATACTAAACGTATGGTTGCTTTATCCTTTATAAGCTTACGTTGTATTCCTGCGTCTATACCGCTCGTTTCTCTTGCTATATCATTAGCGCCACTAAGCCTCTTCGAATTATACGATGCTGTTACTTCGCCTGTAAACTTATAGGGTAACTTGAAATTTTGCTGAAGATTTATTCTGCCGGCAAGCTGCTTAAGATTAAAATTTCTATACTCATCATAAGCTATTTTATTATGAAGCTGATAAACAGTTCCATTAAAAGTAATATCCCACCATTTAGCAGGAGAAACATTTTGCGTAAGAGAAACAGACATGTTATTTTGAACGCCCAGGTTTCTTTGAACCATTACAATCTTTATCATTTCTAAAGTATCAGTAATCCTTGTACTAAACTGATCAGTATGCGCAAAAGCAAGTCCAACAATGGTTGAACTCTTATGTGCATATTGCAGAGAAATTCTATGTGTTAGCTGGGGCTGAAGAAAAGGGTTTCCCTGCCAAAAAGAAAGCTCATCTAACAAATAAATAAACGGATTAAGGTCCTGGTATGCAGGTCTGTCAATACGCCGTGAATATCCAAGAGAAAAACTATGGCCATCTTTGGGCTTAACAGATACACTAAACGATGGGAAAAGATTAGCATAAATTCTGTTTATGCGTTCTGCAGAATCAACACTTTTATATTTGAAAAATAAATCTCCCGCTGAAGATGAATTTTCTAAACGTAAACCTGCCTGCAAAGACCATTTGCCGATTATTCTTTTATAATTTACATAGCCGCTGGTAATTTGCTCAGTAAACCCAAATGTATTTGACCTGCGTTCATCCAAACTATCCAGGTTGGCTTTAGCATGAAAAAATCTTGAATTGTTATCAGAATTTATATTAGAGATCTTTGCACCTGTTTCAAATTTTCCTTTGAAAAGATTGGTTGTATAATCAAACTTTAAAGCGCCAAGGTTAATGCCAATATTATTGAACGAACGATAAATATTGCTGCTTAAAATACCCTGGTTGTTTGAATAAATGTTTGATTGAAGATTTGCATTCCCTTTTTTAAAATAACCATAATCAGCATCTATATTAACTATCCTTCCAACTGCATCTTCATACTTATAATTTAAGTTGATATTATAACGATCAGTTTGTTGAAAATAATAATCGTTGTCTGAATTTAATACCTGCTCAACAATTACAGAAGATGGAGCTCCAATGTTGGTTTTTGTTCGGGTAAATCCGCCACCAAAAACATAGTTGCTATTAATTAAAAAGCCAATCGTGTTCTGTTTATTGATGTCGTAATCAACACCAATTCTTGCTCCCATTTTGTTACGCTTATCAGTATCATCTGTTATACTATTATAAGCCTTATTGCTTTGAATTCTATCTGTACCATATACATAAGTAAAGTTTCCTATAAAGTGGTTGTAGCTTCCATAAAAATTAATTTTGTTCTTTCTGTAATTGAAAGATACATCGCTGTTTTGCCTCACGTTTATGCCATAAGCAATTCCTATAGTTGCAGTGCCATTTAACCCTTTTATTTGTGATTTATGCGTTTTAATATTAATGATGCCGGCGGATCCCGCAGCATCATATTTGGCACCCGGAGTATTATTTATTTCGATAGACTTAATACCAGAAGACGGCATTGATTTAAGCAGGTCAATTAGCTCTTTGCCCGAAAGGTAACTTTGCTTTCCATCCACCAAAATTAAAGCACCTTGTTTTCCGTTTAAGGTAATCACCGTTTCATTATCTATATAAATACCGGGAGCTTTCTTTAACACTTCAAAAGCGCTTAACCCCTGCGCATCAATGCTTTTGGCTACATTATATACGATACTGCTGCCATCCAGTTCAACAAGGTTTTGTTTAGCCTTAACTGTTATATCATTTAATGTATTAGCAGTGATTAATTTTATAATGCCAAAATCTTTATTAGCAAGCGCAAACATTGGCGACCGGTATTCATTATATCCTGTATAGCTCACAACCAAATAATAATTACCCTTTACTGCATAAGACAGATTAAAGCGACCCTCATTATCAGTAGTAGTTTTTAAAACTTGATTGCTATCCTTAACTAATGTAATAGTTGCCAATACCAAATGTTGTTGTGCTTCTCCTGAAACTTGTCCTTTTATATGTCCTGTAGTAGCCTGGCTGTATAAATTGCTGTTACAAATAAAGAGTAAAGTCAGTAGGATGAATGTTTTAACGGGCATTTCTGCACTTATTTTGCTAAAAATACCTCACATGTTTTAAATAGTGTCATCCTTCTAAAAACAACATGGCACAGCACTTACTTCTTTTGTTGGTGTCGCCTTAGCAGGTGTTCTTCACCTGCAAATACTCCACGAACTGAGGCGGTGCCGTTGCAGGTGTTGTCACCTGCACCTTGTGCGTGGCCACAGCTAGCCTAAGTAGTGTGTTAATAAGCTGTAATCAAGATTGCCGGCTTCATAAAAGGCAGTAGATGAATATTTATACTGTTGGTTGGTGAAGAACACGAAGCGGCTATGGACTTGGTGCTGCGTAGAATTATAAAGAACACCTTTTATTTATTACTCGACAAAAGAATTTATTACCCGACAAAAGATTTTATTTGCTCGTCATCGAACTGCATTAGTCATTCGATAAGTGAATGCTTTGCTTAAACTAAAAGCAACAGAAAGCCTGTATTATCTATTGCTACTTTTGCCGAATTTCTTTCTAACCCATCTTTTAAATTTAATTGTCGGGCTTTCGCCGGCAGGGTCAGCTATGAGGTAGCCATAAGGTTGTAATTTTTCTACATGATCAAAAACAATTTTGGCTATGCTCAACATCGGTATAAACAATATCATTCCTGCTATTCCCCAGATAAACCCACCGCAAATAATTATGACTATTGTAGAAAGGGCGCTAAGACTTACTTCTCCGCCCATTACATAAGGAGTGACAAAATAATTATCAATAGCCTGGATGATTGCAAAAGTTATAGCCACCCATATAGCAGGTTCATAACTGTCAAAGTTAACTAATGCTACAACTATGGGAAAAACACTGGCCAGAAAAGGACCTACATAAGGAATAATATTAACGAGGGCTGAAATAGCAGCCAGCAGCAGCCAATTTTTTACACCTATTGACAACAAAGCAATCAGGTATAGAACAAAAAGTACCAGCATCGAAAGTGTTCTGCCTGTCAGGTACTTTTGCGCCACAAGTGTTATTTTATTTAGTAATGCTTTTTTATCCTCATCATTATTTCCCTTAATTAAGCGCAGAAAAAATGTTTCATATTTCTCCTTATCGTAAAGCAGCAAAAAAGTTATGACAAGAGTAATGGCCAGGTTTACAAACATTCCGGCTGCCCCGGTTACAAAGCCGGTTAAATAAGATGCTGAAGATTTACTGAAACCTTTAACCTGGTTTTGCAAAACTGTTTTCTGTTGTTCGACCGGTATATCGTACCTGACCTCTATGTAATCGTGAAGAGAAGTGATGATTGAATTTGTTTTCTCCGCAATCAAGGGTAAGTCGTCTCTGAAACTTATAATCTGTGCTATCAAAACTCCGGTCACAAACACAAATACAGCCAGCAAGATAAATATGCAGATAATTGTAGAAAGAACTCTGTGCAAACCTTTGCTGTCAAGCTTCCTGCAAACCGGACTCATTAACATTGCCAACATGATTGCAAATGTTACAGGAATTAATATAGGGCGTCCATATACAAGCACAACTGTTAGTAAGATCCAAAAGAGCAGGAATTGATTAACCTTTAATAACCCATCCTTCATACAAAGCTTTTAATTAAAAATGAAATACGTGTGTTTCACGAACATTGTCGCTATGTCTCTTATTTACCCATCCCCATGAATTACTACAACTGAACCAAAAGTAATTGAAATGCAAAGGTTTTAATTTAAAGCAGAAAGTAAAATATTTAGAGCTGATTTGAAAGGTTTCAATTAGAGGTTCTGCCAGTAGTTATCAAACCATAAATATTAAAGCTTAATAAGAGCAGGGTCATTACTATCCCCAACACACTAAATGCCGGAACATTATTTATACTTCCGGGAACACGAAAGGGACGCTTTGTTTCCTTTTCTTTCCTTCTTAAAACAATTACAGCAAGATTGACCAGGATAAAGGTTGTAAATATGAATAGGTTAGCGATGAGTGCAATCACTTCTATTTTGCCAATAATTGCAAAGCTGCACATCACTATAAGTATCAGTATTAAGGCTGCAACAGGAGTTTGTTTTTTGGGTGATACATAAGCAAGCTTGTTTAATGATTTACTTTCCTTCCCAATATTCAGTAACACTCTTGAACTGCCAATCATATTGGACAGAATGGTATTAGAGGTAGAAAATAAGGCAATAACAGAAATAGCAATTACACCTGCATGCCCAAACCTTTGCTTTACAATATCAGCAAGCGGACTTTCAGAAGTTGCTAATTGCTGCGTGGGGATTGAGCTGACAGCACAAATGGTTACAAACGTATAAATGATTGCAATGATTATACTACTAATCATTAATGCCCTGGGAATATTTTTTTCAGGTTCTTTAGTTTCTTCAGCCAGCTTCACTATATCTTCAAACCCAATGTAGGCATAAAAGCCAAGAGCCGTTGCAGTTAAAAAACCGACTGTACCTTTTTCAGGCATCTCAAAATAATTTACACTACCAATAGAAGAGAATGCCGCATATACAACAAAAAATAATCCGCCTGCTTCAATCAGGGTAAAAATGACATTGATATTTGACGATTGCCTGATGCCTGAAACATTAATGATAAAGATGAGTATTATAATAGCGAAGGAGGAAATAATCGTTGGAAGAGGAATGAGTTGTGCGAAATAACCTGCAAAGCCAACAGAAACAGTTGCACCGCTAATGATGCCATTTGCAGATATAACAGACCCAAGCACCAACCCTGTTTTCTTACCAAATGCTCTTTTTGCATACTCATATTCACCCCCGGCTTTAGGGTAGGCAGCACTCAATTCAGCATAAGAAAAAGCGGTAAATAAAGCAGTAACAGAAGCTAATAGAAAAGATAGCCAGGTAAGGTTACCTCCCCATCCTGCAACTTTGCCTATCAATGTATAAATACCTGCACCTAAAATAGAACCAACACCAAAGAAAATACATTGTCCCAGTCCTAACGTTCTTTTTAATTCTGCCATTAATATGGATTGAAATAATTATTAGTTGTGTTCCGCAACAGGCTTAGCGACTACTATTAAACAACGTTGTGTAAGACTTTTATACGTGCAAAGTTCTGTAATATGGGTGACAGGCAGAAGAAACAGTTGAAGAAACGGGGCTTGTCATTTTTCTGTTGACCGAAATGATGTCTGCTGTTTTTAAAACAACAGGTTGTTGCTGTTAGTCACGGAATTAAGTTACAGTTTGCTAAACTTAAACCACCAGGGGTAAAAAACTTTCTGCTGCTATCGCAAGGATGATTAATAATGCAAAGCAGTTTTTATACCCAGGGTTAAAATTACAGTTAACAGTACCAATTGGCATCCATACTTTACCAGGTAAAGAGTGGTTTGTGTTGACAGATAAGAGTCTATTAATAATATCTTTGATTGAACAGAAACTATTAGCAAATCGGTTGTAACTATGAAAACGGACAACAGCAAGTTTGACAAAGACGGAAAACTTAAAAACGGAATTCACACAGAATATTTCAAGGAGGGTTCTGTTTCCTGCAAAGGAAATTTTAAAGACGGAGAACGAATAGGAGAGTGGAAATATTATTTTGTAAACGGACTATTAAAAGCTATTGGAAGTTATACAAACGGTAAAATGACTGGAGAATGGAAATGGTATCGTGAAAATGGAAAACCTATGCAAAACGGTTCCTTTGACAATGAAATAAAAACGGGACTTTGGACAAGATACCACGTGAACGGAAACCTAATGGACGAGACAGAATTTCTTGACGGCAAAAAAGTAAAAATTAAAAAACATTAGACCAACGGGAAAAACAACCAACTCCCATTGTACCACCGTAAAAGCAATTCAAAATAAAGACGGAAAAGAAGCCTTTAAAACCGGCCCTTTAATAAACCCTACTGGCGGTGGCTGCTCTTGAGGTATTTGTTATAAATAATTTCACTCATTGGCTTTTCATATACTTTACTTTCAACCCAGGAAATTATATCGAGATAAGCGAAGGAACGTGTTTCGAAACGGTTTTTTTCGAGGTGCTTTATTTTCTGCAAAAAGTTTTCCAACTCCGCTTTCAAATCTCGCCTGTTCATTTTAGAAGAGTGTCTTAGAAAACGAAACATTTCCTGTTCCACAACTGTTAACGTTTTCATTTTCGACATAAAGCGGTATAACGATTTTATTAGTGACTCTATAATTTCTTCGTTACCCATTTCAAAATGACATAGCAGGTGCATGAGCCGGCTATAACATTGTAAATCGTTTCGCAGGCCGGTCTCTACCTGGTGAATTATTTTTTGCAGGTAATCAATGGCAGTTGAATATTGCCGGGCACCAAAATAAAGACTGGCTATTTTATAATTGAAAACAAGGATGCGATGCGTGTCGACAAACAGCCCATATTCTTCAAGCCGCGCTTCAACTTCGGGCACCACAGCAAGACCTTCGTTAAAGGTGCCCTTCATAAGGTGATAGTTTATTTTGGCGCTGTTTATATATATTGAAGTGTGGGTGCGAAAATTATCGTGCAGGTTGGCAACGGGTGTTTTTGCATACTCCTGAAACTGGTGCAGCGTAGTTTCAAACCTTTTAAAGTTGCGCAGATCGAAATGTGCATTCAGCAGGTTATGCATGCCTTTAATGTAATGCCCTGTTTCTACGCCAATCATCGTCTGGTGCTCATCAAACAGGTCTATCCATTTTTGGCTGTACTTATAATACATTAAGAAATCCTGCCTTATAAAGGCATACCATGAATAGCTTTGGTACAAATACAATTTCTCGTAGAATCCGTGTATTGCACTTACATCAGCAGGCAACGAATTTCTAAAGAATTCCCTGATGCTTTTTTCGTCTTCCTCATTACGCGAATGGCCATTTTGTACGTACCACCTATATAGCAGCAAAGCAAGATTGGAAAGCCGTGTTACCCTATCAATATGGCCGCTTATTTCCAGAGCTTCTTCTGCCAGCAGTTCTGTTTTCTCCAGCGAACTGCGGGTAATATGCAAGGTCTCAATCTTCTTTTCCAAAGACACTGCCTGAACCAGGAAATTAAATTTCTGGTTGGTTTTAGCCAATTCTTTTGCTTTCTCCAGGATGCGAAGGCTTTGCAGTTTCAGCCCTTTGTTATAGAGCAGCCGGGCATAATCAAGATGTTCATTAAGCTGAAGGTCTGTATTATCACTGGTTTTTAATAATCTTAAGCTGGCCAGCAGTTGTTTGTACAGGTGGGTTTTTAAATTAGCCAGTTGAGGCTTGGTGATGCCAGGCATCTTTTTTAAAAGTACTTTCTCATCATATTCAGGTAGTTTATCAAGTGCATCAAAGAGGCGGATGATCTTTAAGTCTTCTTTTGATGAACTTCTTTTTATGTACAGTTTGAAATGTCTTTTTTCCGACTTTTCAAGGGATTGTACGAGTTGAAATAATGTATCTGAAAAACGGTAAGCCATCATAGTATATTTATCCTGACAGGTAGCTTTAAAGGCCTGATATTAAACTCTTCTTTGAATTTAAAAGCAACCACAAGGTTCTTTTTACATTCCAGCACTTATTGTAAAGCTAAAATATTACGGTACTGTACGAAAGGTAACAAATTAATTTAGGGTTAACTTTCTGCCCTCCACGGCAATCTCTGCTGTCTTAACTTTCTTCCAATATTAATAAACCCGGTTTTGATTTGCTTTTTACGGCTATTATAGACATTGCTTTTTTATATTTAAAATTTTAGGTTGTTCATCAAATTTTCGTTCAAGTCTATCGGACGTTTTGTAGGGGAAGCAATGCACATTTTATCCTGGGTCTTACTTCCTTAATTCATCGTTGCCTTTATTATTAAACACATTTGTTTCGGGCCATGCCACGTATGCACCGGTTCTTGAACGACTTTCTCCTTTTTTATTTATTACCGCAGGTTGATGGGGCGTTAAATAAATAACTTTTGCAGGCTTTACTTTTTTCTTACTACTTTCAAAATTGTTCATAATCAAATTTTAATTGTTTATTATTTCAACTTTTACTTTACCAGCCAGGAGGGTAGTACCCAATCCCAGTAAAGCTATCAGTGAAAATGAAAAACGTAAACCGGATAATTCTGAGATAAACCCGATAATGGGCGGTCCTATTAAGAAGCCAAGAAAACCTATAGTTGAAACAGCGGCAAGAGCTGCACTCGCAGATATATTTTCAGACTTTCCTGCCAGGCCGTATGCAATGGGAACCACAGAAGAAACACCAAAGCCCACTAACAGGAACCCCGCTGTAGCAGTTACAATATAGGGGAGTAATACTGCTAACATCAATCCTGCGGATATCATTATCCCGCTTATTTGCAGCATTCTTTTTACTCCATATTTTGTCACCAGCCAATCGCCGAGAAAACGCCCCGTAGCCATCGTGCCCGTAAAAGCAACATAGCCTAACGTAGTAAGTGACTTGGGTGACTGGACCACTTTTTGGAAGTATACTCCACTCCAATCTGCCATTGCCCCTTCGCACAACATGCAGCAAAAAGCAATCAGGCCGAGGATCAAAATACGTTTGTCTGGTTTTGTAAAAAGTGGCTGCGATCCCGCATCAACTGCTTCATCGGGCAACGTATTTTTATAAGAAGCGAATACCAGCATACCCGCGGCTGTACAAATGATAGAAAAATGTAACAAGGGTGAAAGGCCTGCCGAAACAAAAAAGCCGCCGATTACAGCCCCGGTAAAACCGGCGAGACTCCATAATCCATGAAATGAAGCCATTATTGATCTCCCATAAATTTTCTCTAAACCTACTGCCTGGGTGTTCATGGCTATATTTATAAGGTTAGCCCAAAAGCCAAACAGGAACAAGGCAAGTACTAAATGCCATGTAACTACCGACAGAGCAAGCAAAACTAACATAAGAGGGTAAAGCAACGCCGCTGTTATTACCATTACTTTACTACCAAAGCGTGCAATTAATGCCGCTGATACTGGTAAGCTCAACATTTGCCCTATCGGCAGGGCAAAAAGAACAAAACCTAAGCCTGCATCACTTAACTGCAGCCTTGTTTTTATATCAGGTATCCGGATTGCCCATGTTGCAAATGTTAACCCTGCTACAAAGAAAAAAACACTTATAGCTATTCTATACATTCTTGCATTTACAGGAGCCGTAATAATCATAATTTTTTTTTATTAATAAACTAAAGACGTAACAGATAAAAAAAACCTGCTACTTTAATAGCAGGCAATCATTTGTTCAAACTTAAAGAATGCGTCCTTGCTTTCTTTTTATTAAGTAAAAATAGTACCGGATAACTTCATGAGCCAATAAATTTATTCCATTTTTTCATCTCCTAAATGTATTGCACCCGTAATTAAAGCCTTGCCGGTAGCGGCTTTCACTAGAAAACCTTTATGATGCCCAAAGGAAGTAAGAGTAAGTTTTGATAAGCTGAAGGGAATTGGATTTAACAATATAGTGATACTTCAAGAACAATTATAATGGTGATTTTTCAGCGAGTTTAAGTGTTTAAGGCCTAATAATGTGGGCTGCATACAGTTCACTAACGAGGTAAATAAGAGTGTGTTGAGTTGTAGGGGTTGATTGAGGAGATAGAGATTGTAGAGGGAAGGTCCAACCAAGTTTTATTTGAGTTGAATGTAGGAGACGAGTGAAAAGTTTGTAGAGGAGAGAAAAGTAAAAGGATAAAAAAGAACTCTTGCAAATTAAATAGAGGTTATGGCTGTAATAGGTAAATTAGTTGCATAAACTCTCTGTCATCAGAATATAATGGCTCAAAATTTTAGTTTGATTTTTTCGACTAATATCAGCTTAACTTACTGCAATGAAAGTAGCCAGTAAAAAAGAACAAACATTTACTTTTCTGGAGGGGGGTGGTGAAATGGGTGAGCTTACACGTAAGTATGATTGGTCTCAAACGTCCATTCAAAGTCCCGCTTATTGGCCTCAAAGTCTGCGTACCACAGTTAGCATTCTACTTAACGCTGGTTTTCCAATGTTCCTTTGGTGGGGAGAAGACTTGATACAATTTTACAATGATGCATACCGTCCAAGCCTTGGTAACAGTGGAAAACACCCCCAGGCATTGGGTCAAAAAGGTAAAGACTGTTGGCCGGAAATATGGCCGGTCATAAGCCCTTTGATAGATCAGGTAATGACGGGTGGGGCAGCCACCTGGACTGAGGACCAGCTCATTCCTATTTATCGTAATGGCAAAATTGAAGATGTATACTGGACTTTTAGCTATAGTCCCGTGAAAAATGAAAGTGAAAGGGTAGGAGGTGTTCTTGTCGTTTGTAATGAAACAACAGAGAAAGTGAAGAACTTTAAAACATTGCAGTATAAAGAACAATTATTTAGCAATGTATTTACTCAGGCTCCTGTAGCTGTAGCAATTTTAAAAGGACCGGACTTTGTTATTGAGCTGGCAAATGAAAAAGTTCTTGAATTTTGGGGACGCACCTTAGAACAGGTGATCAATAAACCCTTGTTTAAGGCTTTGCCTGAAGTGGCTGGACAAGGATATGAAAAACTACTGCGGGGAGTACTAACAACCGGAGAACGGTTTGTGGCAAAAGAACTGACAGCAGATATCAGGCGAAACGGAAAACTTGAAAAAACGTACATCGATTTTGTATCTGAACCGTATCACGATTTTGATGGCAGCATTGCGGGGGTAATTGTTCTTGCTAATGAAATCACTGAAATTATACTAAGCCGTAAAAAGATAGAAGAAAATGAAAGGAGATTGCGACAGATCATTGAACAGTCTCCCATTCCAATGTGCCTTTATTCAGGCAGAGAAATGAAAATTGAAATAGTTAATGAGGAACTACTCATAACCTGGGGAAGAGACCGGTCTGTTATAGGCAAAACTTTAAAAGAAGCGATTCCTGAGTTAAAGGGGCAGCCCTTTTTGGATTTATTAGATGCAGTATATACAACAGGCGTTGAACGTGTAATAAGAGATGCGGAATCAAAAGTAATGCGGGAAGGTGTATTATGCACATACTATCATGATCTATGGTATAAGCCGATGTTTGATGAGCGCGGTAATGTGTACGGCGTTTTAGCCAGTGGTGTAGATGTTACTGAAAAGGTGTTGGCCAGAAGAAAAATTGAAGAAAGTGAAGCATTATTGCACAACAGGGTTGAAGAAAGAACAGAAGATCTGAAACGAGCTAATCAACAGCTCGAAAGGACAAACCTCCAATTAAATGAATTCGCACATGCTGCATCTCATGATTTACAGGAGCCGTTAAGAAAGATAACAACTTTTATAAACATGATTGTTGATGACAGTAAGGCGAATTTATCTGAAAGAAGCTTAAATATTTTTGGAAAGGTAGTAGAGTCGACACGTAGAATGAACTTATTAATAAGCGATCTGTTTGATCTTTCAAAAGTCTCTGAATACAGTCCTTCCTTCGAGGAGGTTAATCTGAATGACATCCTTGAAAAGGTGACAGAAGATTTGAGTATGGAAATTGAACAATCAGGTGCAATAATACATAAAGACAAATTCTCTTCTATACATGGCATCCCACGACAGATACAACAGCTGTTTCAAAACTTGTTAAGCAATGCACTAAAATATTCTGAAAAAGGAGAAATTCCCATTATTTATATTAAACATGAACTTGTCATCGACGTTGGAAAGCAAATAGAAGATCTTTTACCAAATACAACATACTGCAAAATAATCTTTGAAGACAATGGGATAGGTTTTAACCAGGAGTATGCTAAAAAAATTTTCCAAATGTTCTTTCGGTTACATGGCAGGTCAGAATATTCCGGTACAGGTATTGGTTTGGCAATTTGCAGAAGAATCGCCGAGAACCATCAGGGGACAATAATAGCAGAAAGTATAGAAGGCAAAGGATCAAGGTTTGAAGTTTATTTAAAGTGCTAAAGTAAAAGGAGCGGACATCCTTTTGTCTGCGCTTACCGTTACCCATCTCTATACAGGAGCAAAAAACCGCACAGCTGGTTTGTGTTTAGGGGGACAGGAAAAGCGAGACTGTATCTGCCGTCTGAAAAGCTGCTGATAATTTTTATAAATCGATCCCACCATTAAAGGATAGCACGACTTTTTCCGGCCATGGAATCATAAAGAACAAGTTTTATTTATGCGCTCCTTAACTATTCGCGTCTGAATGTCACGTGGAGGAAAACGCCAACAAAGAGCTTATAAAAATTTGTGAGCAAAAGATAAAAGATGAAATAAATAAGCTTTGGCAGCCGGGTAAGAAAGAAGCGCTTTATGAGGTGGAGGAGGAGGTGAGTATGGTTGCGGAAGGGTAAATAATAAATTGATTTACTAATGAATTACAAAAAATGGGCAAAGCCAGATAAGGTAATTGATTGAGACTGCTTTTCGTATTCGTAACCAAGGTGATTGTCCATTTCTGCTTTAAGCATTTCCTGACCGGCTTCACAGAAAACGTCTTGTAACAAATTGATGCGGGATGAAGTTTTTTGCTGCTTTACATGCTCTTTGAGCAAATGCTTCAATTGTCATTAGCTTCCATAAAATAACTGTGTTTTTAAAGTTAGAGAATATCGTCCGGCAACAGCAACAGTTGTAATTCTATTGAACTGTTTGCCGTGCGTGCCTCCTAGCCTTTACACATTATCTAAACACTCCCTAAAATTTATTTGAAATGCTTTTAACCACATCATCTATATCGTGGTAGACTAATCCCTTATATGTGTACTTCACGTTAATAATTTTGTTTCGATCGCTTAATTCATAAAAATTATTACGGTCAACATCGATGTGGAAAGAATAGGTATACTTAAAACCTCCTCTCCACTTAACTTCAACAAGGTACGGCGGGTTTATTTTTTGGGGATGTTCAATTGTCATTTCTAACTCGTAAGTGTCTCCAATATCTAAAACTCCAACCCAATGCTTTTCCCAGTTTCGGCGGTCATACAGAACTTTATACTTATGCCTGTCTTTTGGATATCCAAGATTGACATCATAAATTGGATACTTACCTAAATTATTAATATAGAACACTAAAATAAAAACGGGCGGTAAGTCTCTGTAATGTTTCTCGACATGAACAATTTTTGCTTCCATGATAGGAATAGTATTACTTCCTGTTGCCTTCGACAATTCTGCTATTAAAAACTCTTTCTGATTTTCCAAATCTTTCACCTTTGCGGTAACTGCATTCAGGTCTTTTCGTTCGTTTTCCGTTACCTCCGAAGTTTTTTTTCTAATTTTTGTACAGCATGAACCTAAAGATGCTCGCAGATCTTCATTACTATGTACTCGAAAAGTAACAGGGGTAAATCCCGCTAAATCAGTAGGAAGTTTTATCTTCTTATCCCTATCGCAAACCATAATTGTCCTCTCAATTCCTAACCCACCTACAAATAAGCCTAATTCAAATAAAACATTATCTCTTGGTGTGTTTACGTTGTCTTCCCGACTCACTAAGGTGTCATCAGGCGTTAAAACAAGAATAGCAAAATCGTATTTTTCAACAGATTTGGTTAATTGATTTAGTGTTATCTCACTTTCAAATGTGCCTTGACTCCATATTACTGAATCGCATGCATGCTCTAATAGAACTTGAATCTCCTCTGCTATTTTCAGTCCTTCTGTTGAAGAACCTATAAAAACTAATGGTTTTACATCTTCCATACAGTTCTTTAATTGTTTTTTATAATTCAAGATATAATTTTTACGTTTACAATTTCTGATTAGGCATGTTACTCTAAGTCTTACGGGACATGCAGATGGTTTTGAAGAATCAATTTGTTCGCCTTTGCAGGGTGTTCTTCACCTGCAAACATAGTTAGCAAAGAAGCGGTTGGTGAAGAACGCCAACAGCGCTGAAAAAGAGCAGGTAGTTGATCTGTTAAAAAAAGTTTGTACGGGTGAGTATTGAGACGGTGAAGGTGGTTGGGTAGATGGAGAAGGTGTGAAAAGCAGTCTCAATGATACTCTTAAAGGCATTTTTTTTAAAATAAAGAACAATTATGAGCACTCCAAAAAGACAACATTTTATACCCAAATCTTACCTAAGAAATTTTGCTGATATTAATGGCGAGAAGGAATTTGTTGAAGTATTGAATGTAAATACAGGAAAACTAATATATCCATTTAGTCTAAGCAATGTTTGTGTCTCTAAGAATTTATATACCCTTCCACATGTTGACAACGAAAATAAATATCTCGTTGAACATTATTATGCAGAGCATGTTGATGGTGTTTATCCTGACGTTTATAGATTATTAACGGATACTGATGTATTGCACATCACAGAAGAACAACGAATAAGAATTCTTAATGTCTGCCTTAGCTTGTATTTTAGGAATGCGAAGTTTCTTGATGAAAAAAATGAAGAGCTGAATTCTTGTATTAATCGTCTGAAACAATTTGAAGATAATAGTGATGAAGCAAAATTATCCATGCAGTTTGGCGGCAGGAATTATGAATTCAAAAAAAATGAAATTGAAAAAGTGAAAGAAACAGTTGTAGTTAATAACCGCGTTGATTTTATTTTATCACATTTGGAAGATTGGCAAAATTTTGTTCGATTTAAAAATAATTCTCAGATAACAGTAAACAAAATAGTAGGTGAAGTCAAACTCATTACTTCAGATAATCCTGTTCGAATTTCGAGTCCAAGGACAGAGAATTTTAATTTATTTAACCCAAATAACTGTATTCAGCTTCCGTTAGACCAAAATCATTTACTATGGATTTCACCTAACGACAAGCAAGTAGAAAGAGACCAGATCTATCGCGGTGTAAGGGATAAATGGTTTTCTATCACGTCTAATCACAGTATGCAATGTGATGCGTCAGAATGGATAATTGGGAAAAAAGGGTGTGTATCTAAATACCTAGAAGAAGACAAAAAATACAACACGTTTGACCCTGAGAATGTAGAGGCTTTAGATGATATTAAATTACTCGCAACAGAAATGAATAAATTGTTAGAATTAGCAAAAGCAAGTGGAGGCATGACAAGTGAACTTGCACTACAACGAATTAGTGAACTAAAAGACTTTTCTGCCTTTGCAAAAGATCCCCAGTTTCAAACAATGTGTGCAGGATTAATGGCAGAAGGCTTTCTTAGTTAAAACGAGTTTTTTGCCCTGGATTTCTATGACAAAATCGAATTTTATCCCCTCCCTGGTTGAAGTGTTGCAGTTTGTTGGTGTTCCTGGCAGCCGTGCCGTTTTTGCAGTTTGTTGGTGTTCCTTGGAGTCGAAATTCGAACAGGATTATCTGAAGTAATGAGTTTGACTTCACCTACTATTTTGTTTACTGTTATCTGAGAATTATATTT
>MWVX01000220.1_pt1 | contig 16434 bp, 13 predicted proteins | sample 1047311 | NCBI WGS metagenome assembly MWVX01 (sample SAMN06349984, study PRJNA376086) | soil metagenome | isolation source: MtG-4 sample Antarctic (ecotone) soil | place: Antarctica | collected 2015-01-13 | reverse complement strand
AGTCTATCCTGTAACAGTGTAAAGTGAGGTAAATTCACTTCTATTTTAACAATTCCGATTTCCACTGCCTCCTTCAAAAGCAATCCCACCTGTGTCGGAGATTGTTTGATTTCACTTGCAATGTCATATTTCTTCATTCCCTTTTCGTAATAAAGGGAAGCTACCTTATGTAATAAAGAGAGTCTTTTTATATCAGCCATAACCTACCATTCTAAATTCTTCCTAGCATAATTGTTAAAAATTCTAACAAAAATTTAGTTTTATTTCTGAAATAAAACTAAATTTTGAAAAATTAGCACAAAACTAAAAATAAAATTGGATTTTTATAAATAAAATGTTATTGTTTTTTTGCAGCGTTAATTTGAAAATCTAAAAAATTCTTTTATCGTGAGAAATTTATAGGAGGCAAAAATGCTATGAAGAATTCTAAGCCAAAAAAACGCGGCGGCGATTCTATATCAAGCGGCACATTTCACGGTAGTGATTCAATCCCTGCCGGAACATTTCATTAAACAGTTACCGTAACAGACGGCAGATATCTGCCGTCTGTTACGGTAACTTAATTCATTTAATCTGGAGGTATACAAATTATGTTGTTAGAAATTGGACTTGCGCTGTTGGGACTAAAAGCATTATCCCAAACCCGTAATCAAGAAGAAAGAATGAAAAAGAACATTTATTATCGAACAAAAGATGGTCGTGCCGATTACGGCTTTTCACTTGAAGAACAAAACGACGGAAGCCTTCGCGCTTACGTTGAGTCTATGCCAAGTTACGGATCGCGTTCAACGAGTCTGCATACCACGCATCGTTTAACAGATGGCAACCGTCATTATGTGTGTTGGAGCGAAGATATTAATGACGAAGACGGATTAAAAGAGGTCGTTGCCTCGTGGTCAGATAAGACGCAGGAATATATCTAAACGGGCGTAACTATTGTCGAACAAGTAAGACGCGGTAGATAGCCGCGTCTTTTTATATAAGGAGCACAATTCGATGAAACACAGTAAAAAGCAAATGTCCTTAATTCCGTTTCTGTCCGACCCGTTTGACGACTTGTTGAGTTCGGTCTTTCAAAATCCGTTTCAAAGCCGGTGGTCATTGGGTAAAGGAAAGAAAAAATCAAAGTCAAACGAGGATCTGCCAACCTTGATAATTACAGAATCCGTCCTGAAAGAAATTTACTCAACAGTTGGTTCGCGTCCGGCAGAATCGGGCGGACCGCTCGGCGGCAGTCGAGTATCGGGCGTGATTACGCATTTTCATTTTGACCGGTCAGCCGCACAGACGGGTGTTACTTACTCACCCGATTATCAGCTTTTAAATCAACTGTTTGCTGACGACTGGAATCCGAACGGGATAAATTTATTAGGGTTTGTCCACAGTCATCCGTCAAGTTTTCGTCAGCCGTCGGACGGCGACCTTAAATATGCTAAATGTATTTTGGAAGCCATTCCCGAACTTGATGGTTTATTACTGCCTATTGTCGTAACCAAACCCGACACCGGCACTTTCGAGATTTTTCCGTTTGTCGCGCTACGGGAGGGAAAATCAGTCAGAGTTGAGCGTTTGGAGTTACAAATCGTGCGCGACGACGCGCATTCGGAAAAGATTAGTTTCGAAGAATTTGAGCAGAATCTGCAAACGGTTTCCGCCGAGAAAAACCGAGAAGCACAAAGACCGAAACACTCACAACTTCCTGTCTTCGAGCGAGTGCGCGGGGCTTACGACCTTGACCACTTGTCGCATTGCCGTATCATTATCATCGGCGCGGGTGGAGCGGCGGCTTTTGCCGAAGATATAATACGGGCTGGTATCGGTCAAATTATTTTGATTGACGGCGACACGGTTTCAGAAACCAATCTGGCGACACAACAAACTTATCGGTGCGATATTGGTCGTCCGAAAGTCGAATGTATTACCGAAAGATTGTTTGAGATAAACAACCAAGCCTTGATTGTGTCTTTACCGCGTTGGCTGGACAGTTTTGACGATACGGAATTTGCCGAACTTATTGTCGGAGAAATTGAAGACAGAAAACCTGTTCGGACGCTTATCTGCGGACTGACCGACAATTTTGAAGCTCAAGCAAGAGTCAATCGTCTGGCTCTTCAGTTCGGTGCGCCGTCATTGTGCGCTCAAGTGTATCAGCAGGGGCGCGGCGCGGAAATCACCTTTACTTATCCGGGCTTGACTCCGGCTTGTCATCGTTGCGTATTAAGCAGTCGTTACAAGGCTTTTTTGGAACAGAACTATCAAAATGCCGTTACGTCCGACGGAACCCCGATTTTTGCAACAACACGGCTTAATGCAATTAAGGGATTTATCACGCTGGCAATTCTGCATCACGGCACGAGTCATCCGCGTTGGGGCGGTTTGCTCAAACGCATCGGCAATCGTAATTTGGTGCAACTGCGGCTTGATCCCGATTTTGCCGAAACGCTGAAACTTACAATTTTTGACCGCGCCTTTGAAGGAGCTAATCCGAGCCGCATCTTTTTCGACGAAACGATCTGGCTTGAGATGGATGCCGAATCCGTTGAAAACGGTTACGGCTATAATTGTCCCGATTGCGCCGGCACGGGCGATTTGGGAACAGTCATCGGAACTTTCGATGACACGCGCAAAATGAGGTAAAACTATGCGTCAATTTTTAACCAATAATATTCTGGCATTCCGCGTCCTCGAACAAAGAGCAGGTGCAAACTGCGTAGTTTTCGACAATCAGGAAATGCCGCCGGGAACAACGCCTGTCAGTCTGCGAATCGGCTTTGAAATTGACCGACAAGACGGTGCGGTAGCATTGTTGGTTGATGAAGGTGCTGTTTATTCAGGCGAAAACCAAGAAATCGGCGAATGGCTCAGTCGTGGCGAAAAACGGTTTGCCAATTTTTCGGAACTCCGCGATTGGCTGAATCGCATTATAAAGCCGACATTTTATGTAGCCAATCCAATTTCGCATGGCAGAATTTCTTCAATCAACGTCGAGAATCTGACCGATTTATCGCAGGTCGCCGAATCGGTAAATATCCCGCAAGCAATAAACATTAATTCGCCGCAACTTTTTGAAAAACTTTCTACTCTGATTCGCGGACAGGACGCGGCACTTCTTCGCCTCTGCAAAAAAATCACGCAACATCTGGCGCGTCGCTTTCCGCGTCGTCCCGTTACAATTTTTGCACTCGGACCAACCGGTGTCGGCAAGACCCAAACCGCCGAATGCCTGCCGATGGTATTACGAGAATTAGACATTAATCATTCGGATTTTCATTATCTTCGGCTCGATATGTCCGAGTATCAAGAAAAACATCGCGTTAGCCAATTACTCGGCGCACCGCAAGGCTACCTCGGATACGGGGACGGTTCGCAATTGATTGATACGCTTGCCCTGCATCCGCGAAGTATCGTGTTGTTTGATGAAATTGAAAAGGCACATCCAGACATCCTCAAAACTTTGATGAACGCGATGGATGCCGGACGGCTTTCATCCGCCGCAACTACAAGCAGTGGACGGGAAATTGATTGTCGTAGTGCTATCTTTTTCTTTACCAGCAACATTGAAGTTACGGAAATCTTAGCGGAACTTGAAACTCGACAAGCCTTTGATAATGCCTTATTAACCGATGAAGTTTGCCGCAAACATTTGAAGAAAGCGGGTATCAAACCTGAACTTGTCGGACGTATCGGTTGTTTCCTCGTCTATCAAGAACTAAGCAAAAAGGCACGAACCGAGATTGTGGCGTTAAGCATCGTGCGAGTTGCGTCTGAATACGGCTTGAACATCACTTATATTGTACCCGAAACTTTAACGGCGATTTTGAAACAATGCGGTACTGCAAACTTCGGCGTAAGACCTGATGAATATCTGATTGACGAATTACTCGGCGAGAGGTTTGCTGAGGCAGCGATAGGATTTGGAAATATTCCGTTGACGATTAACGGCGCAACAGATTTTTATTGTGCGCCGACAATCAACGATAACTAAATAACAGAGGCAAAGATAAAATGGTGGGTGGGATTTTATTATTGGGAATTGCAATCTTCGGTCTGATGGTTTTGTTTGGCAAAGGCAAGCCGGAAAACTATTACCAATTTTTAATTTGGCTGATTTTTGCACCCGTCCTTTTGGCAATCGGCTACAACCACGCGCTTTGGTTTTATTTTGGATTGTCGTTATGGATGCAGATTTTGAGCGTCTTGCTTATTCCCTTTTTGACAGCGACAATTTTGAAACTCTTATTTCCAAAGGCAAAATGGCTTCAAGCCTTGCTGACAACTATTTTTCAGACCTTAATTTATGCCTTTACTCTCCCGTTTCGTTTTTTGTGGCGGGCGGGTCAGTTTTTCTTCCAACGCGAACGCCGCCCGCAACGGCTCAATCCCTATCGTCCGGTTGTCGGCGGCAGACCGCCACTCCAAAACGAACGTCGTCAAATAAATCCGAGAGGAAACATTTTTGATTGAAAACTATGCCTGACAGAGTTGGAAACATTTTAGCCCGTTGGCAAGCAAGACTTGATAATGTTAATTGTTCGCCGCTTGAATTTTTTGAGATGGTTCAACTTTCGGTTTTAGAGAAAGAATTACCAAATCTGTCATTTTCGCAAATTACGCGAAATGAAGGCGGTTGGTTTTCGCCGCAAAGAATTTATCTCAGAATCCGCTGTCAAAAGTTGTTCTTCGATGTTTCAGCGTTTATAGTAGGAGATTGTTTAATCGTCGGTTGGTATCTTCACGAAGATGCGTCCGGCGTTGCTGATTTGTTGGCGGAAATTCCAGGTTTTGGTCTTTTAATGAAAAAAACAACCCATGCCGCAACTTACTACAAAGTAGATTTTATAGAACATTTTCAGCGCACGGTTCACGAATCAATTTTACGGATTATTGACGAGCTATCGGAAGAAAATGGACTTCAATATTTGCCTGATGAAGCGCGACAGCCGATTTGGGAAGAAATTTGGTAAAGAGTATGCCAAGCGGTTTTACTGACAATCAGGGATTTCCGACGGGCGTTGCGCGGCGAGAAACATTCACTGAAAGTTTCGCTCTCTGGGAACGAAACGGTGGACGCGGCTGGCAAGTATTTAATTACGAGATAGAACTTGAACTTTCATTTTCGGGATTTATTCTTCCACAAAAATTTGTCAAACCGATTGACAACGGCAGAGTTCCGACGCTTTTCGGCAGACTATTTTCAAATCGAAACAATCCAAATCAACTTGCTAACAGTAATGAGTCAGCGACAAATAGTTCCGCCCTAGTTCAACCCCAACCAAAACCCGCCGTCAAAACCGCTTCATTTCGCATTTATCTGCCGAATGAGCTAAAAATATCATCCGAACAAACCGAACAATTGCTTTTGAATCTCGCCTCATCCGCATTTTTTATCAGTTTTGAAATTATCGGCACAAATCAGGAAATTATATTTCAAATTACCTGTCCCGCGCACGACAAGGGAGCCGTTTTATCACAACTCAAAAACCATTTGCCAAATGTGGATTTCAGAGAAACGGAAGACGCAGTTAAACAAAATCTACAACCAAGCCGGACGAATGAATCGGTGACGGTTGATTTCGGACTTGGGAAAGAGTGGTTTATCCCGTTGCCGTTTGGCAAGAGTTTTGCGGTGGACACATTTCTACCATTAATTGCTTCTCTTGAAGAAATCGCTAATGGTGAAACCGTTTGTCTGCAAGTTCTTTTTAGCCGCGCCCGACAGGATTGGCAACGGGCGGTGCAAGAAGCAATTTTTGACCGAAACGGAAAACTTATCTTTCTTTATCTGCAAAGCCATCTGCCGATTATCAAAGAAAAACTGTCACAGCCGCTTCTTGCCACGCAAATCAGGTTTGTTGTCCAAAGCAGTTCACGGGAAAAATCGTTGCAGATTGCAAAACACACAAGCGCGTTTTTCAGGCAGTCTTGTTCTCCGGGCGGCAATGAATTGATTCCTCTTCAAAATAACATAGACGTGAATAAACATCTAAACAGCATTTTGAGCAGAACCGCTTTCCGAAGTGGAATGCTTGTATCCGCTCAAGAATTATCGGCAATTGTCCATTTGCCAAGCGATGCCGTCAAATCCCAAAAACTTTGCCGTGACGACAACCGCACCAAACTTGCGCCTCAGTTTGCTACGCAGGGAACTATAATTTTGGGAGAAAATCAGCATAACGGACAAAAACAAATAATTAAACTTTTGGATACGGAACGGATCAAGCATTTGTGGCTGACAGGTTCATCGGGAAGCGGCAAAACTTCGCTGGTAAATTTCCTTGTCGCACAAGATATTGAAGCAGGAAACGGCGTAACCGTTATTGAGCCGCACGGAGATAGTATTGAAAATATCATTGCCCGAATTCCTGAACGCCGCTTAAAAGATGTTATCTTACTCGATCCCGGCGACGAAGAGTTTCCAGTCGGATTTAACATTTTACAGGCACAATCGGAACTTGAGAAAATTTTGCTTTCCTCTGATTTAGTCGCCATTTTCCGCCGCTTTTCGTCAAGTTGGGGTGATGTTATCAACAGCATTCTTCATAATGCGATTCTTGCTTTTTTATCAAGCACTAAGGGCGGTTCTCTGCTCGACCTCAAACATTTTCTGGTTGACAGAGGTTTCCGCGAAGAATTCCTAAAGACCGTTGCGGATGAAGAAATCCGTTTTTATTGGCAAAAGGAATTTCCCGCTTTGGTCGGAAAGCCGCACGCGCCGCTCCTGACGAGGCTGGATTTGTTTTTACGTTCAAAACTTATCCGCAACATCATTGCCCAAAAAGATAACAAATTAGACTTTCGGCGGATTATGAACGAGCGAAAAATTTTGCTTGTCAAATTGACACACGGCGCAATCGGCGAAGAAAACGCGCATCTGCTCGGTTCACTCATTATGACCAAACTTTACCAAGCTGCGCTCAGTCGGCAAAACATGCCGGAAAATAGTCGCGTCAATCATTTTATCTACCTGGACGAAGCCCATCATATTATTGTGCGGTCGCTCTCGTTATTGCTTTCCGGCGGAAGAAAATTTTCCTGTTCATTATTGTTTTCGCATCAGGAAACACGACAAATTACCAGCCGTGATGCCGAACTTTTAAGCAGTCTTCAAACAAATTGTTTTACTCGTATCTGTTTTAGAACCGACAGCGATGCCGAGATGCTGGCAAAAGGCTTTTCATTTTTTACCGCCAAACATTTGAAAAATCTCGGAGTCGGCGAAGCAATAGTTAGGCTTGAGCAAAGCCGTTATGATTTTAACCTCAAAACCTTTCCGCTTGAAAAAGTTTCGGCGGAAATTGCAGCACAAAAAAAAACCGCCGTCATTGAACATACTCGCCAGACTTACGCCAAGCCTAAAGCCGAAATTGAAGCAGAAAAACAAAAACATCAGCAGATTTCAAGGAATGTTAGTGAAGTTCGGCTTGAGCAAAATATTTCAACTAAAAACCAAAGTAATGAAACGGTTGAAGACAGGAAGTTAAATCAAAAGCCGATAATTCCCGACACTATTCCGCAAACCAACCACGGACGCGGCGGACAGCATCACTGCGAACTGCAAGCCGTGATAAAACGCATGGCAGAAAGCTATGGCTTTGCGGTAGAAATCGAAAAAAGCGTTTTAGACGGCGCAGGGTTTGTTGATGTGTCGCTCGAAAAAGAAAATCTGAAAATCGCTTGCGAAGTGTCGGTTACTTCGACTCCCGATTATGAAACACGCAACATTTTGAAATGTCTTACGGCAGGCTACAACTATGCTTTTGTGGTTGTTTCCAATCAGAAGAAATTGCCCGCAATAAACGCCAAACTGCTTTCGGCTATCCCTTTTGAACTACAAGACAAAGTAAAAACTGTGAGTTTAACGGGATTGCTTACTTTTCTTCGTGAATTGGTTTTTTTAAAAGAAACTATCCAAAAGAAAGCTAAAAAAACGACTGGGCAACGCCTGAATTTCACGGAGGCTTGTGAATTCTTTGGCGTTGGCAGTTCGACTCTTTATAGATGGATTCAGGAAGGTAGAATTCCGTTTTATCGTCCCGGACGCGAATATCAATTTGACCGCGACGAACTTGTTTTAATCGGCAAACACGACCTTTCGGGAAAGAGAAAAGCGTCGGTCAAACTATCGCCGCTCAAGATAGAAAAAAACATTCCAAAAGGCAAGAAACAACAGGATGAGCGGTATCGCAAACTGCTCAAATTAGAGTAAAATGGGTGTGCCACTTTGCACACGGCGAAGGAGGCAAAGATGACAGTTAGAAAAAGAAAGGATACAGGCAAATGGGTCTGTGATTTTTACTACAACGGCGAGCGAATTATCAAAACATTAAAATTCGCCCGCACAAAAAAGGAAGCTGAGCAAGCTGAGGCTGTGCTAATGAACGAGGTTTTTAAGCAAGCCTATGGCTTTGATGAGAAACCCGACAAGCGTTTTGAGGATTTTGTGATTGAAGTATTTCTGCCATATTCGGAAGCCAACAAGAAATCGTTTTACAGCGATGTTTTGATTTGCCGCGTTCTTGTAGAGAAGTTCAAAGGCAAAACTTTGCGGCAAATTACCCCGCCGATTATTGAGAATTTCAAACAGGAGTTTTTGAGCAAGCCTACCAAACACGACGGCAAACGGAGTCCGACTACGGTTAATAATCATCTCAGCGTGCTGTCGAAGATATTTTCATTGGCAGTGGACTCGGAATTAGTCGAAACTAATCCGTGCTTTCGAGTGCGGAAGTTTCAAATTAACAATCAAAGGTTGCGGGTGCTTTCCGGCGATGAAGAAGTTCAACTTTTCGCCGCTTTGGATGGCAACGAACTCGTCAAACAAATCATTACGGTTGCACTTCATACAGGAATGAGGCGCGGCGAGATTTTCAATCTCAAGTGGTTTGATGTGGATTTTACCCGTGCCTTTATTCAAGTCAGGGAAAGCAAATCAAACAAAAAACGGCTGATTCCGATAAATACGACTATTAAAACCCTTTTGGGCAATTTGAAACGACGGAACGAATATATTTTTCCAAGCCCGAAAACGGGCGGAAAACTCAATGACATCAAGCGGAGTTTTCGCAAGGCTCTCAAAGAGGCAGAAATTGAGGATTTCCGCTTTCACGATTTGCGTCATACCGCCGCTACCAGAATGGCGGATGCCGGTGCGGATGCTTTTACGTTAATGAGGATTTTAGGGCATTCGGATATTAAGATGACCTCTCGTTACACACACGCAACCGATATTGCTTTAAGACGAGCAGTTGAAAATTTGGATGAAAATTCGGATTTTAGTAACGTATTGGTAACGAAGAACAAAAGGCAAGCGCGCGGCTTGCCGTAAGTTATTGAAAAGATTGGTGGCTGGAGAGTGACTTGAACACTCGACCTCGGGGTTATGAATCCCGCGCTCTAACCAGCTGAGCTACCCAGCCGTGTTCGATTTGATTATAGATTTATAACTGAAAAAATCAAGTTTTGGGGAAATAAATTTTAGTTTTGACACATTTTCCTTCAACCGGCGTATTATAACAAGATATTTCAAGTAATTGCGGACTGCTTAAGAAGCAATTATAGATTGTTTTCTATAATCTGATTGGCGAAAGGGAGGAATTACGGAATGCGTTTAAGATTTTACATTTTAATTTTGGCTGTTTGTTTAGTTTTCGGAGTTACTTTGAGTTTGGCTCAAAAACGGAAGTCTGCGCCGACTCAAACCGCCCAACGAACAATTATAATTTTGACCGAACCAAAAGCGGTTGTCTGGCTTGACGACGTAAAGCGCGGCGCGGCGGACGAAAGCGGCAAACTCGCCGTCAAATTTTCATTGCCGGGAACAAGAAAATTGCGTATCCGCGCCGACGGTTTCAAAGAGATTTCGCAAAATCTGCTACCGACAAACAAAGGCGAGGTAAAAATTATCTTGACCAAAACTACCGACGAAGCCGAACTCGTTTTTCAGCAAGCCGAAGCGTCGAACGATAAACAAAAAGCGGCGGAACTTTACCGAAATGCAATTAAGTTGCGCCCGAAATACGCTGAAGCACAACTCGGTTTAGCGCGTGCTTTGTCCGATAGCGACAACGAAGGCGCACTCCAAGCGATTAAAGAAGCGCGAAAAGCGCGTCTAAGTTATGCGGAAGCATCAGCCGTCGAAGGCAGGATTTACAAATTGGAGGGCAATGAGGAAAAAGCGATAACCGTATTTAAACGCGCCATCACCGAAGGCAAAGGTTTTCAGCCCGAAGCGTACACCGGTTTAGGTTTGCTTTACAAAGAAAAAGCCGAAGGTTTCGGCGCATTGGGTAAATTTGCCGAAGAAAAAGCTAATTATGAACTCGCCGTCGAATCTTTCAAAAAATCTATTGCCCAACTTTCGGGCGCACCAGACGCGGAAGTTATTTATCAATTTCTTGGTTTGGCGTATGAACAGATGAAAAGATATAAAGATGCCATCGCGGTTTATGAAGAATTTCTGCGCGTTTTTCCCGACAGCAACGAAACCAGTGCCGTCCAATCATATATCGTGCAGTTGAAAAAACAGATGAACGACGAACAGTAACAATCAAATTTTATTCTTCTGCATATTTAATATAAAGGTCGTCGTTTAAATCCATAGCAGTCAAAACAAGTTTTATTTTGTCAAACTTAGCCTTTGAACTCATGTGTTGTTCTATAAAATAAGTATCATTCAGCGCAATAGCTTCACGACAATTTTCAGGATGTTTGGTAAGCGTTAATTTGTTTTCAATTTCGTCCGTGAAAAATGCTTCCGGATTTAATTCAAATAAAATTTTTACTACTTCTGAATAAAAATCAGTAACACTTCTAACATCAAGTTTTTGGTCAAAAAATATAGCGTATTCAAGCCTTTTGTGAGTCGGTTCTTCCGCGTCAAAAATGTTTACTTCTTCGCTATCACTTGTTTCATCTGTTAAAGGCACAGGCGGAAATTTCCATATCTTTAAGAATCTGTTCGCAATCAATTCAAATCGCTTTTCAATTTCTTCGACATCCCATTTTTCCAGAGTAGAAAGATGTTTATTAAGCCAAAGTCGGCTGAATTTGTAGCCTTGTTCTTTGCCGTCTTCGTTCATATCTCTTTTGTCGGGGAAATATTTGTTGCTGAGTTTTCCGTTATTGCCCGACAATGTAAGGTTGGCGATTGTGTTCAGATATTTTTCCTTGATTAGATTGTATTGTTCTTCTCCTAATGCGATTTTCCATTTCGGGTCAGGATTTTGCGGGAAAATATGTTCAACCGTTATGTCGGTGTTTCCTTCGATTTTGACAGGTTCACGATTCTCAAAATTCTCTAATTTCTCAAGCAGATATGTTCTGTTTTTCGTTTGGATTCCATACATATCTCTGTCTTTTAATGTCCCGATAACTTCCTTATCTCGCGGAAATCTTTGAGATGATTTTTTCTTCAACAATGCTCTTTGAAACGAAGCTACATAATCGCTTGGGTCAACGTCTTCATACAAACGCATAAATATCTTGTTCAGAGAATTCGTCGGCAAGCCGATGACAAAACGTCGCCAAGTAAATGACTGCAACAACTCAAGCATTTCAATCAGCGTCGCCTTGTTAATCAGATTAGAAGCATAATCGTTATAAACTTCCAAAAGAAACGGATAAGCGACATTGATTTCAAGTCGGCTAATCAGCATTAGCTGGTTTCTTATTTCCGAATCGGCTTCATTGTTCGGATTAATGAATTTGTTGTAATAAATCGAGTATTTTTTGATTTTGGTAAGAATTTTCTCAAGATTTTCAATCTCCGTAATCGGATATTTCCTTTTGAATTCCTGATAAACTTTTCCCTTGTTCGGAATATCTCTGTTTTCCAAAGTAAGAAAATCTCTAATATAATCGGATACTTTATTGGCATTAGTTTCGTCTTGAGTTGCATTTACTTCAATATATCGCCAGTAATTTTCGTAAATATGTGTTTGGTCTTTGTGCTTGAGTCCCATCAAAATATAGTTGCGGATTAAATCCGATTGACTTAGCTCAAGTCCGGTTGAATTAAGACTTTCAAAAATTTTCTGCGGGTCGTCTTTATCTCTTTCCAGAGAGATTTCCACAAAAATCAATTTATTCAAACCTTGAATGACCGAATCTATATTTTCCGATGTTATCCGTCCTTTGAAATAATTGTAATTTTCAATGAGTCTTGAGTATTCCTTATATTCGTCGTTCGGGTCATTTCTAAGCAGATATTTGAGAGCTTTATCGTTATGTTCGGTTGGTCTTAACTTTAATTTTTCTTCATCTTGGGCAAACTTGTTGATGAGATAAGTTTCTTGAATTCTATTTACCAACGCTTGATTTCCCGTTTCTTTTGCCAAAGTAAAAAGAGCTATGTAAATCAGCGTTACGGTTGACAATCTTTGTTGCCCGTCAATAATCGAAAGCTCGCGGATACCCGCGACGGAATAAACATTATCGTGAATATAAACGATGCTTCCGACAAAATGAGAAGTTTGTTTTTCATCGCTCCCGACGCGAATAATATCGTCGAAAAGTTCTTTGCACTGGACAAGATTCCAATCATAATTTCTTTGATAAACCGGAATAATGAATTGAGTGTCTGTTTGAGCCAAAAATCTATTTAAGTTTGTTTCACTTGCCTTCATTTTATAATTTCCTTGTAGGTATTTTACTAAAAAGTAGTAGATTGATAATGCTTTTGAAAAATTATCTAACTCACCTTACGCGATATTTGAAAAAAGAATAAAATATCCGACATTATGAAACAAATGTTGGATTTATATTCAGACTACTTGGTGGCATCATTTTCGCAAACTTCGGCGACCGGTTTGAGCAACTTAATGAATGGCGAAATCAGCCATGACCAAGTTACTCGTTTTCTTTCGCAAGAGCAGAAAACGAGCAAAGATTTGTGGCTCATTGCCAAACCGTTTCAAAGAAAAATCAATACTTCCGAAGGCGTTCTGATTATTGATGATTCGATTGAAGAAAAGCCTTACACGGATGAAAACGACATCGTTTGCTGGCATTATGACTATTCCAAAGATAGAAGCATCAAAGGCATTAATTTTCTTTCAATGCTCTATCACAACCAGAATGTTTCTTTGCCGATTGGCTTTGAATTAGTTACCAAAACTGAAGCCTATCTCGATAAAAAGACAAACAAAATAAAACGTCGGTCGCCGATTACAAAGAATGAAATGGCACGCCAGATGATACTCCAAGCGGTCAAAAATCAAATTCTTTTTCGGTATGTGTTGTTCGATGTGTGGTTTGCTTCTTCGGAAAACCTGATGTTTATCAAACACGACTGCGAAAAAGATGTCATTTGTCCAATCAAGCAAAATCGCAAAATCGCGCTTTCACTTGAGGACAAAATTAACGGTCAATACAAGACAGTTTCAACGCTTGCAATCCAAGCCAATGCCGAATTGGAAATCTATCTCGAAGGAGTAGATTTTCCGCTTACTTTAGTCAAACAAGTCTTCACAAACGAAGACGGCTCAATCGGTATTTTGTATTTGATTTCAAGTGCTAGAACACTCGACTTTGACCAAATGACCACAATCTATCAAAAACGATGGAACGTGGAATGTTACCATAAATCATTGAAACAAAATGTTAGTTTGGCAAAATCTCCAACCCAAACCGAGAAAACCCAAACGAATCATTTTTTCGCTGCCTTGTGCGGCTACATCAAACTTGAAATGCTGAAAGTAGAAACGAAAACGAATCATTTTGCCCTAAAAACAAAACTATACGTTAATGCTTTACAATCAGCTTTCCAAACTCTGCGGGAAATGAACCCTGTTCATCTCTCCGCGTAAGGTGAGTTATTAAAATACGCTACTATAAACCATTTTTCCAAGGTTTTTACAACGGCGAAATTTTTACTCTGATTGATTTCGACTGATTGAAATTCAAACTGTTCGCATTTTGTTTCGTCGCCGTATCGCCTGCCTTCGTCGCTCAGTTTTTTTACAGCCTCTCTGATTCTATGCCGGTCATAATTTGCGTTAATGTCGATTTCGGCTGTCCAATATTTGTCCAGCGATTCTTCCTTAAACAATGATGGATTCTTGTAAAGCACCAGCGATTCATACAATTGAGATTCTTTAACGACCCGTCGGACTTCCTCCTCGTCGCCGTCATCTTAATCCAAAAGTGTTCCGTAAATTCCGATTGGTAAATTATAAACCGCGTCGTTGGTTGCGGCAATCAGTTCGCCGTTTCGGGTAAAGCACAGCCCGACAATATTCATTCCGGCGACGAAAATTTCCGCCGTTTCGCCGTTAGGTGCAATTTTCACGATGCCGTGTCTGCCGTGAAGACACGCCGCGACATAAAGATTTCCCTTTTTGTCAAACGCCAAACCTTGCGGTCTGCCGAGTCCGCGATAGAAAATTTCTTCGTAGCCGTCCTTATCAATTCGATAAATCGCGTCAAAACTCGACAGTCCGGGCGCGGTAACGTAAAGTTTGCCGTCTTGTCCAAACGCGAGATGATACGCCGAAACCGAAGGCTCGATTATGGCAAACGATTCGGCGTTGCCAAAACTCGTTACGCGGTAAATCGTGCCGCTTCTATCGCCGACAAACATCACGCCGTTTTTATCAAATGCAAGACCCGTCGCAATTCCTAACTCCGAAGCGTAAGGCACAACCTCCGAATCGTTTGTAATTCGACAAACTTCGCCGTCGGCGCGTGCTGTTATGTAAAGCCCGCCGCTTTTGTCAAAAGCAATTGCCGTCGGATTCAAAATATCGGCGGACATTTCATTTAAAAATCCGTCTTTTTCAAGTCGAAAAAGCGTTACGGGAAGCTGTTGCCCGCGTGAACCGGAACGGGTTACAACGAGCGAATCATCTTTCGGGTCAACCGCCGGATTGGCGACAATGTGCAAATCGTCAGCTAGTTTTTTCCCGACGACGATGTTTTTCGCGTCGCTTCTGTCGCCGCCGTTTTCGAGAAAAACCTCAACTTCGGTAGTGTCGAAGTTATCGGGAACAATCGCTAAAATACGGCTGGCGGACGCGCCGACAATTCGCGCCGCTTTACCATCAAAATAACAGCCGTATTCGTCCGTGCCGTTGATTTGAAAACCTTCGCAATTGATGATAACTTCACCGCCCGGAATCGCGTACGACGGATTTATCGAAATGATTTTACCTGCTTTGTTCATTATTTTACTCCAATCGGAAACTTTGATTTTACGTTGCAAAACTTCAACTGTCTAATAACATTCAAAAAAATTGTTGACGCGAGTGTTTGCGAAAGGCTAGAATCAAAGTCGGACGGTTTGCATTTTGCATTTTCAAGGATATAATCTTTCCACTCGAAACTAGACAATTTCTTAACACCTACATATGCCGAATAGAATTGATGATTTATTGCGGATGGCGATGAGTTTTGGCGCGTCGGACTTGCATTTACGGGCGGGTTCTGTGCCGATTATTCGGGTTCACGGCGAACTTCGACCCGTTTCAGGAGTTAATCGGCTTGACCAAGAAGAAACGCTGGAGATGGCGTTTTCGATGATGTCCAACCGCCAAAAACTGCATTTTAAAGATGTCTATGAAGTTGACATCGGCTACGGCGTTTCGGGTTTAGGACGTTTTCGCGTCAATATTTTTCAGCAAAGGAATTCCATCGGCATTGTCGCCCGCGTTATTTCCGACATTATCAAAAACTTCACCGACCTCGGACTTCCGCCGATTCTCAGCAAAATCTCCGAAGAACAGCGCGGTTTGGTTTTAGTTACGGGAACGACCGGCTCCGGCAAATCAACCACGCTTTCGGCAATCGTTGATTACATCAATCAAACCCGCAATTCGCACATCGTTACCATCGAAGACCCGATAGAATTTCTGCATAAAGATAAAAAATCCTTCATCACGCAACGCGAAGTCGACGTTGACACGCGCTCATTTTCCGAAGCCTTGCGCGGTTCGTTGCGCCAAGACCCGGATGTGATTTTAGTCGGCGAAATGCGCGACCTCGAAACGATAGAAACCGCCCTCGTCGCGGCTGAAACGGGTCATCTCGTTTTATCAACTCTGCACACCTTTGATGCTTCCGAAACTCTGACACGCATTCTCTCGGCGTTTCCGCCGTTTCAACAAAAATCAATTCGCATCCAACTCGCCGGACTTCTGAAAGCCGTCGTTTCACAGCGTTTGATGAAATCCGCCAAAGGAAACAGCCGCGTTCCGGCGGTTGAAGTTTTAGTTTCCACGCCGCTTATCCGCGATTATATTCTGCACGAAGAAAAAACTTCGCAAGTGCGCGACGCGATTGCCGCCGGCACGTCGCAATACGGTATGCAGACGTTTGACCAATCGCTCTTTTATCTTTATCAATCGGAACTTATCACGCTCGAAGAAGCCCTGCGCGGTTCAACCAACCCCGACGAATTCCGTCTGCGGCTTGCCGGTATCCAAAATACGACTTCCCAAG
>MWVX01000219.1_pt1 | contig 16461 bp, 18 predicted proteins | sample 1047311 | NCBI WGS metagenome assembly MWVX01 (sample SAMN06349984, study PRJNA376086) | soil metagenome | isolation source: MtG-4 sample Antarctic (ecotone) soil | place: Antarctica | collected 2015-01-13 | reverse complement strand
TATAGATCTGGTTATGTCACTTTCTAATTTTTGCCTTAATAGTCTCTTTCCCGAAATAGAAGTTCCGCTTGCAGCTTAAGCCCTGCACGTTCCCTAAAACTCATCTCTTAATATTTCATAAAACCGCTACACACGAAGCAGGTGCAATTGCATGCTTTGATCTTGCACACGCTGTGGGAAATGTTACGATGCAATTACACGATTGGAATGTTGACTTTGCAGTATGGTGCAGCTATAAATATTTGAATGGAGGACCTGGTGCAGTTGGCGGCGTTTATGTTCATGAACGATATGCAGCAGACTCATCAATGCTAAGGTTAGGCGGTTGGTGGGGTAATGATGAGAAAAGCAGGTTTAAGATGGATAAAGGTTTTATAGCCAAACCTGATGCAGGCGGATGGAACATAAGCACTGCACAAATTTTAAACATGGTCTCACTGAAAGCCTCGCTTGAATTATTTGATGAAGCCGGTATAGAAAACCTACAAAACAAAAGCTTGCAGTTAACAGCTTACCTTGAATTCTTATTACATCAACTAAATAAGATCAACTTCGAAATTATCACCCCTGTTGATCCTCAAAGTCGTGGCGCACAACTCTCATTATACTTTAAAGAACAGGGAAGAGAAATTCATGATAAGATGATTGAAAAAGGAATCATAGTTGACTATCGTGAGCCTGGTGTTATCCGGGTTGCACCTGCACCTATGTATTGTTCATATGAAGATGTGTACCGGTTTTATGAAATATTAAGAGATGAGTTTTAGGGAACGTGCAGGGCTTAAGCTGCAAGCGGAACTTCTATTTCGGGAAAGAGACTATTAAGGCAAAAATTAGAAAGTGACATAACCAGATCTATAAATCTTATTTTCTAATTATCGACCTTCACAGTGTGATTTCCAAAGATTTTATAATAAAGAATTCTATGGCTTACGATGGAAAATTAACTGGTCAGGTAAGGGAAGCACTTTCCCATTTACCAGGTGTAGAAGAAAAGAAAATGTTTGGTAAGTTAGCTTTTATGGTAAATGGAAAAATGTGTATTAATGTTGGCGATAACGAAATTATGATTCGTATTGATCCAAAATTACACGAGGCTGCAATCGAAAAACAAGGGTGCAGGCCGATCGAAATGAAAGGACGGGAATGTAAAGGATTTGTTTATATACGTGAAGAGGGAATGAAATCTAAAAAGCTATTTGATTACTGGGTTGGACTTGCACTTGATTTTAATAAAAATGCAAAAGCATCTAAGAAAAGTAGGCCTTTGTCATCTATATTTTTACATTAGTTGGTTCATTTCTTCAGCATATTGCAAAGCTGCAACCCGTGCTCCTTCGGCAAAGTTTTCACCTTCTTCCGCATAAATGATAGCCCGGCTTACGTTAACTAATATACCTCCGTCTTCAATTAACGCAACCTTCGAAACCTCCTCTAAACTTCCTCCCTGCGAACCCACCCCCGGCACCAGGAAGAAATGATTCGGAAATCTTTGCCGGATATCTCTTAACTTATCAGCCCTGGTAGCTCCAACAACAAACATCAGATTGTCAACAGTTCCCCATAGTGCCATCTTATCCATTACTCTTTCAAATAAGTACACGTTAGATTGATCTTTCGTTTGGGAATGAACGAGCAATTGCTGAAAATCATTGCTTCCTTTATTTGAAGTTAGTCCCAGCACAATCGTGCATTTATCGTCGTACTCCAAAAAAGGACGAACACTGTCTTCTCCCATATAGGGCGCCACTGTTACCGCATCAAAGCCATATACTTCAAAAAATGTTTTTGCATATTGTGCAGATGTATTACCAATATCTCCACGCTTGGCATCGGCAATTTTAAAATGAGTAGAAGGAATATAATTTACAGTTGCCTCAAGTGCCTGCCACCCTTTAACACCCATTGCTTCATAAAAAGCTGTATTAATCTTATAGCTTACACAAACATCTCTTGTAACATCAATGATGGCTTTATTAAATTCGAAAACAGCATTTGGACTAAATTGAAGATGAGTCGGGAGCTTTGTAATATCTGTATCTAACCCTACACATAAATAGTTTTTCTTTTGTTGTATTTGCTTTACCAGTTCGCTCCTGTTCATGCTACTTTATAAATTAAGAGTCTATATTATAATGCCTGGTTCCGTTGCTTCATTATATTAGCCACCTGCTTAGCTTCATCCTCACCCTGGCTAAGATGATCAATAATACTGTTATAAGTTTCCTTATCCTTATTCTGGCTTAACTTAAATACATGATCTACTTCTTGTACTTCAATTTCAAAAGCAACAATAGCTTTCATCAGCCTTTCTATATAACCAGCATCAAGATGTTCAACAAGCGAAGGGGAGTTAGAATTATTTTCAAAATAGGCAGTTGTTCTTTGCAAAACTGAAAGCAAGGCCTCATCGTCTAAAAATCGTAAAGTACCTTTTGCATGAACAGTTAAATAATTCCATGTGCTTGCCTGCTTTTGATTACTGTACCAGCTTGCACTTACATAAGTATGCGGACCAGTAAAAATTGCAAGCGCGTTTGAATTTTTAAAAAAAGCTTTATAATGGTCTGTCTGTTTCATCATATGTCCGACAAGAAATATTTTACCGTCTCTTTCGTCCAAAAGAAGAGGTACATGTGTTGCAACAGGTTTTTTTTCTGCATCACATCCGGTTAAAATAACGAAGGGATGCTGATGCATAAATTCGATTAACTGCTCTTTATTCTCGGCTTTAAAATATCGAACATTGTACATAAGGGCGAAAGTAAGACAAGAGGAGGAGAGGTTTTAAAAGGTGTATTAACCTCATAAAAAATCCTTCTTAAAACCAATTCTTTGTCTTGGTTTTGTTTCCTGGTGAATTAGCTTTTTTATTGCATCAAAAACTACTTTAAACTGCTGATCATATTTCTTTTCCATTTCTTTCAGTTGTGCCTCTAATTCCTTATTCCCTTCAAGCAAGTGTCGCATTTGCACAAAAGCACGCATGATAGCAATGTTTGCCTGTAAAGCCTGTTTGCTTTTTAAAATACTTGAAAGCATTGCAACACCTTGTTCTGTAAAAGCAAACGGTATTGCGCCTCCTAACCGGCTTTTAGATGGTATCACATTTTGTGATACCAGGTTTTCAATTTCGGTGGAAGTAAGTTCAAACATAAAATCTGAAGGAAACCGATCAACATTACGTTTAACCGCTTGCTTTAAAACCCTCGTTTCAACATTATATAACATGGCAAGGTCAAAATCTATCATTACCTTCTTTCCTCTTATAAAATAAATGTGATTTGCTACTTCGCGTATTGCCGGTAATGTAGATTTACTCATTTTCGAGATTTTGAGGTGTCACAAATTGTGATACCTGAAAATAATAAAAAAGAGATGAACTGCTTCCCATCCCTTTTTACAAACTAAGCCTATACCCTATCATTCCAACACCTTACTTGCCAAGCCAACCTCTTCCACCACTTCAGCAACTTCAGTTGCACTCATGTTTGCATTACGCATCGAAATACTTCTGGCTGCAGCAGCAGCAAATTCTTCAAATGCTTTTTTACTTACTTCATCATCGCTCATCATAACCGGTACTCCCTGGTCGCCCCCTTCGCGTATACTTTGCACCAATGGTATCTGCCCAAGAAAAGGAATATCATACTCTTCAGCTAATCTCTTACCACCTTCTTTACCAAAAATATAATAACGGCTATCCGGCAATTCAGCCGGCGTGAAATAGCTCATGTTTTCTATGATACCAATAATAGGAACCTTCAATTGCGCCTGCCCAAACATGGCTATACCTTTCTTAGCATCAGCCAATGCCACATCCTGCGGAGTAGTCACCACTACCACACCCGTAACCGGAACAGTTTGTACCAATGTCAGATGAATATCACCTGTACCGGGGGGCATATCAATAACAAGGTAGTCCAACTCATCCCACAACACGTCAGTAACAAATTGTTTAATAGCGCTGCTTGCCATTGGTCCGCGCCAAACAACGGCATTCTTCTCATCAACCAATAAGCCGATGCTAAGCAGCTTAATCCCATAGCGTTCAAGCGGAACTATCATCCCCTTTCCATCAACCTCTTGCATCATTGGCCTTTCTCCCCGAACCCCAAACATTATAGGCACACTTGGTCCATAAATATCTGCATCCAACAATCCTACCTTTGCCCCACCCTGGCTTAGCGCCAAAGCAAGATTAGCAGCCACAGTACTTTTTCCTACGCCCCCTTTTCCACTTACCACAGCTATAATATTTCTTACTTTAGGCAATATACTTTTGGGATCAGTGCGATTGCTTGTAGTGTTAGATGTGAACTTTACATTCACCACAGCTTCTTTATTTACCAGTATCTTAACTGCATTTATGCACGCATTTTTTATCATGTCTTTTAGGGGACATGCAGGTGTTGTAAGCACAACCGTAAACGAAACATAATTGCCTTCAACCTGTATGTCTTTTACCATGTTAAGGGTTACAAGGTCTTTACCAAGATCTGGCTCCTGCACATTGCTCAACGCCTTCAAAATATCTTCCTTCGTCATCACAAAAGTTTTTGTTAAATAAAAAAATCGAGCTGCAAAGTTAACCATTGAGTGGCTTACTTTGTTTTAGGCGATGAGCTATTTGCCAACAAGATTGTAAAGAGATTTATTATGTGGTGTGCTTCTGTAACTTTGATCAACGCCGGTTGCGTCGCACTCTTGTACATTAGTTCTTAATTCATCTTTTCGCGCAAAATTGTAATGAGATGAACAGCAACGTCAACGCCTGTATGGATGATAATTTGTTTAGCACATTTTAGTACAACAAATTGTATTAACCGATAAAGTAAGAGTAAGACAAAGGCCTAAAATGGAAGAGTAAGACAACGGACATAAAACGGAACTAAAAGAGATACATGAACAAAGCTTTACGATATTTAATTTTATGGGTTTGTTTTTTTCCGCTTCGACTGTTGGCACAGTTTGAACGGGTGCAGGACAGTGTCATCCAATTATATGGCGTAGTAATGACTGCTGACAGCCTTCGAGCACTACCTGCAGTAAGCGTGGTTATAAAAGGAACAAACCGTGGAACAATGACTAACGACCAGGGCGTGTTTTCGATTGTGGTATTAAAAAGTGACCAGGTAGAATTTACAAGCGTAGGCTTTAAACCTAAACTGGTACAAATACCAACAAAGCTCGAAGGCAATCAATATAGCCTTATCCAGCTGATGGTTACAGATACCGCATATCTTCCCGCTACCATCATAAAACCAAGGCCAACAAGAACGCAGTTTGAAAGAGATTTCGTAAATCAGCGTTTTCCGGACGATCAATATGAAATCGCCCGTCAAAATACATCGGAAGCTAAACGACGTGTACTAATGCGGTCAATGCCGTCTGATGGAAGAGAGGCAACTAATTACGCACTTAGGCAAACTGCAGCTAAAACTTATTATGCAGGTCAAACTCCTCCCATGAATATTCTAAACCCCTTTGCATGGTCAGAATTTATTAAGGCGTGGAAGCGGGGAGATTTTAAGAGTAAGTAACCCTCACCTGGCCTCTCCCTGCAAGGGAGAGGAATTTATAAACCCCAACTCACCTTTCTTACATTAGCTGAACCTGTTACATTTGTAGTTGAACATTTCCTTTTAATCTCAATAATCACATAAATCCCAGTTCAGATCATGGTTCAGAGTATTGCTGTTATTGGCGCGGGTACAATGGGCAACGGCATTGCACATGTATTTGCTCAAGGTGGTTTTACTGTAAAACTTGTTGATGTTTCTAAGGAGCAATTGGAAAGAGCCCTGGCAACCATTAGTAAAAATCTTGACAGGCAAATTGCGAAAGAAATACTTACTGAGGATGCGAAACAACAGACGCTTCAAAGGATTACAACTGCAACTGCAATTGAAGAAGGAGTTAAAGATGCAGAGCTTGTTGTTGAGGCAGCTACAGAAAGCATTAATTTAAAGCTTTCCATTTTTAAACAACTCGATGAGGCAAGTGGGCCAAATTGCATTCTTGCTTCAAATACTTCTTCCATCTCAATTACAAAAATTGCATCAGTTACAAAGCGACCTGAACGGGTGATTGGAATGCATTTTATGAACCCCGTACCTGTTATGAAACTGGTGGAAATAATTAACGGATATGCAACTTCAGAAGAAGTTACAAACACGATAGTTGAACTAAGTAAAACCGTTGGTAAAATTCCTTGTGAAGTGAAAGATTACCCAGGCTTTGTTGCAAACCGCATCCTGATGCCGATGATAAATGAATCGATCTATAGCTTGTATGAAGGTGTAGCAGGTGTTACCGAAATTGACACAGTAATGAAACTCGGAATGGCTCATCCTATGGGACCATTACAACTTGCTGATTTTATTGGATTGGATGTTTGCCTTAGTATTTTGACTGTTTTGTATGAAGGATTTGGTAATCAGAAATATGCTCCATGCCCCTTACTGGTAAATATGGTTACAGCGGGTTATAAAGGTGTGAAATCCGGGGAAGGCTTTTATAATTATACAAAAGGCAATAAAGACCTCATAGTAAGTTCCAGATTTAAATAGCCGTGAATACAACAATCGGTGGCATTAAAATTATTAGCTGACAATGATTCTATATTTTGAATTTGATGAAAGAAGGGTGAAGGCAGAAGTAAATTGGCCGAAAGGGCGTGGAACAATCTCAGTTCATGTTACAGATCCTCAACTCGCTAATGAAATGCCTACTGACCTTCTCTTTGACATTGCTCCCCTAAATAAAGTTACTTATATCATAGAAAATCCCGATAACAAAAGACTTATCCATCTGCAAAAAACTATTAGCAAAAGACTTCAGGAATTTGTAAACAAATCTTAACTGGAGTGATGATTAACTGATATCTTTTGCAACAATAATTCCTATACAGAAGTTTGAAAGGTGTGTCTATATTTATAGAAAATCTTGCTAAATGAAAAAAAATTTACTCCTCTTAATTATCTTCAATTCTCTACTAACTTTTGTCAGCAACGGGCAAAACATGATTAGTAATGGTAGTTTCGAAAATGATTTTGCCAATTGGAATAACCTGGCGGGTGGTTCTTCTTCAGCCACTTTTTCAATAGAGATTGTTGACGTGCAAGATGGCGCAAAGGCTATGAAAGTAGCAGTAGCTGTAGCCGGTACGAATGCGTACGATGTTCAAAGTATTAATACTGCATGGGCTTCAAAAGCCGGTACCCAATATACTCTGTCTTTTTATGCTGGTTGATATCAAACGAAGTAAACAATGACTACTTCATCGTTGAACGTTCTGCTAATGGAACTGATTATTTGCCTGTTGTCCAAATCAAAGGCAACGGAACAAGCCAGGGAATGAAAGAGTATATAGCATTTGATGAGAAGCCCAATAATGGGCTGAATTATTATCGTCTTATTCAGTATGATCTTGATGGAAATAAAAAATTGTATGGAATTAGAGTAGTTCGTTTTGGTGGTATAACTAAAACATTTATCCAGCTATATCCAAATCCTGCAAATTCATTTCTAACCATCTTAACAGAACCAGATGTAAAAAAGGCAACAATCACTATTACAGATGCATTAGGACGTGCTATTAAAACTTTTATGATGCCGGAGAATGGCAGACAAACAATTCAGACAAATGAATTGGTTAATGGCATCTATTATATCCGGTTAAGTAGTAACGGTGAAGTAAAAACAAGTAAAATAATTATAAACAATAAATAGGCATTTTCACAGAACAGTTGCAGGCGTTTAGCAACTGTTCTGGGTCATCAGGAACAAGAATGGTTACCTCCGGCTTGCCGTTATTTTTCGAGAATTATTGCATTCTTTACCAGGATGAAGTACAATAAGGAGGCCTTTAAATCAAACTATTTAAGTAACAACCCACCAATAAACGAAGCCCAGTATAAGTATTGCTTCTATAAGCCATATCCATTTTGTTGCTTTTCTTATCGTCCACTTTAGTAACAAATCAATAACTATCATGAGGATAAGAGCGGGGAGTAAAGTATGTATTGCCAGGTATCGCCAACCTTCCGTTCCCTCCCTTTCTGCAATTAAACCGTACAGTAATATAATTATAACTATAACTGAAAGTATTACAAAGGGTGTAGGGCTGCTATACCATCTTTTGATCATGTACCTTAATTGACCATCCTTACTAATAACAGTTTTTATTAGCTACGCTATAACAATGTCTAATTATTTGTACTCAATAACTCCTTTATTTGTTTTTAGTCTTACTTAGCAAGAAGCGGATCTCTTACAAAGCCCTGGCCATGTTAGGAACTTCAGATATTTTGTAGGCTCCTGCATCAAGCTTCTTTTTAGTTTCTTCAAAAGCCCTTAAAGTAAGGTCAACGTCTTCATCACTATGTGCAGCAGTAGGTATGATTCTGTAAATAATATCGCCTTTCGGAATAACAGGGTATATAACTATTGAACAGAAAATGTGGTAATTTTCCCTCAGATCAACCACCATTGCAGCTGCTTCTAAAGAACCTCCTTTCATATAAATAGGAGTAACCGGTGAGTTTGTATTTCCAATATCAAAGCCTCTTGCCATTAAACCTTCCTGCAGGCGATATACATTCTTCCAAAGCTTTTCCCTTAGTTCCGGCATTGTCTTTACCATTTCCATTCGCCTCAACATACCTTCAACTATTATTAAGGGTAAACTTTTGGCAAAGATTTGGCTTCGTGTATTGTGACGCAGGTAGGCAATAACACCTTGAGGGCCGCTAATAAAAGCGCCAATGCTTCCCATACTTTTTACGAAAGTTGAAAAGTAAAGATCGATTTCATTTTGACAACCCTGGGCCTGATCTGCTCCTGCACCCGTTGGTCCCATATATCCAAAGCCATGTGCATCATCAATTAATATCCGGAACTCAAACTTTTTCTTTAGTTCAACAATTTCTTTTAAAATCCCCTGTTCGCCATCCATACCAAAAACCCCCTCCGTAATCAGTAAAATGCCGCCACCGTTTTTTGCAGTCAGTTCAGTAGCCCGCTGCAATTGTTTTTCACAATCTTCACTATCGTTATGTTTGAATGCATACCGGTGACCCATGTGCAAACGCAAACCGTCTACAATACAAGCATGCGATTGGGCATCATACACTACCACATCCCTTCGATTTAATAATGCATCAATACAACTCATTATACCCTGGTAACCAAAATTCAATAACATAGTATCCTCCCGGCTAACAAAACTGCTTAATACATTTTCCAATTCTTCATGCTTTGTCGTATTTCCACTCATCATGCGGGCACCCATCGGATTACCCATACCATATTTTGCAGCCGCTTCAGCATCAACCCTGCGTACCTCCGGATGGTTTACAAGACCGAGATAATTATTTAAACTCCAAACAATCATTTCCTTTCCCCGAAACGTCATTCTCGGTCCTAATTCGCCTTCAAGTTTTGGAAAAGTAAAATACCCGTAAGCTTTGTCCATGTGCTGGCCAAGCGGGCCCATGTCTTTAATTAATTTTTCAAAGATGTCTGCCATTCAATTATTTTTTTGGGTTAAAAATCAGTTGCTTTTTTATGCATTCCCAACTCCCTTTTCTACAAGGATTTTACCGGTTATATAGGTTCACGTAGTTATGAAACTACATTTCTTCAGTTCTGTAAGCTAAAGCGTCAAAGGTATAAGATACATTTTTAATTATGCTTGTGATAAGAGGCATAAAATTATAGGTAACCCCCAATTAAAGCAATATATATAATAAGTATTTGCCTGATATAAACAGGTACTCACCGAATTTCTTTTTTATGAAAAAATAGAATAGAATGCAGATAAAACCATTTTATTTCACTTTCCCAGCTTGTATGTAAGGCCGGTCTTAGAAGGGTATACCCATTTTATTTCCAACCTCATTCAAGTCGTTTACAACAACATCCACTATCGGTATCCCTTCTTTCCGCCTTATTATTTGCATTTCCCTTTCTGTATCTCCCGGTATTAAAACCTTCTCCTGCCCTTCTATAGGTTTAGCGGCACGAAATCTTTTAATCCAATTATCCATATGTTCTTTGAACTCTGCCATTGGTCTAAAAGCGTCTACACGCATTGCCCCTAAAAAGTGACCGAGGCCTTCACCCGGCATGTTATCAGGTACCGGCACATAAGCAGGAAAAGGTGGAGCCCAGGGACCATAGCTTGCGCCGCTTAATACCGCAGAAAATATATCAACAATACTTCCTAATGCATAACCTTTATGGCTGCCGTGTTCACGGTCTCCACCTAATGGCAGCATAGCGCCACCTTGCTTTAAAGCATTTGCATTAGTTGTCGGGTTTCCATCTTTATCCTGCACCCAGCCTATAGGTGCTTCTTCATTTTTTCGTTGTAAGATTTCAAGCTTACCATTTGAGGCAGTTGTTGTAGCAAAGTCAGCTACAAAAGGAGGCTCATTATGAGCAGGAATGGCTACTGCTATTGGATTGGTTCCCAGCATTCTTTCAATTGAAAATGTCGGGGCAACAAGGGCGCTTGCATTCGTCATTGCCCATCCAATCATATCACTATCCAATGCCATCATTGCATGATGACCGGCTATACCAAAATGGTTGCTGTTCTTTACACTTACCCATCCGGTACCAGCATTAGTTGCTTTTTCTATAGCCACCTTCATTGCAAACGGGGCGACCACTAATCCCAAACCCCTGTCTCCATCTACCACTGCCGTCGAAGGTGTTTCATATACAACTTTTATCTTCGGAGCGGCGTTTATCCTTCCTGCTTCCCATAATCTTACATACCCACTTAACCTTGCCACTCCATGACTGTCAACTCCCCTCATATCCGCATCAAGCAAAACCCTTGACGCAAGTATGGCATGCTCCTCAATACAACCCATTTTTAAAAATACCTGGTAAACAAAACCAAACAGTTGTTCGTATGTGTACGTTCCATTCATAGCGAAAAATTAGCATCTGCAAAATAAAAGAGGATGACCACAAAAAGGGCATCCTCTCCAATTTATTATATTACATCTAAGGTTGTTAAAATGGAAGATCATCCATTGGTTCTGTACCTTCCTGCGCGGTATAATTACTTCTGGCAGAAGGCTGATTAAACGAAGATGAAGGCTGTTCGGAAGAGCCGTCATTAATACCCTGGTTTTCGCCGCGTCCACCTATTAACTGAACCGAAAACACGCGCAAGCTTAGCGATGTTCCCGCCCTGCCATCATTAGTTGTATAATTTCTTAATTCAGGCGTTCCTTCTGCATAAACCTGCGTACCTTTTTTAAGGTAGGGGGCAATACCGGTTCTTTCAGTCCAATAGGCACATTCAACCCAGGTCGATTTATCTTTCTGCTGCCCTTGTGCATCTTTAAATTTTTCGCTATGGGCAACACTAAAATTAATGACACTTTTTCCGTTCACATTGTTAACCACACAGTCTTTACCCAAATTTCCGATAACTTGTAATCTAATCATAAGTGTTTATTTTAATAAGGCAATTTAATTAAAATTTTTATACTTAAGTCCTTAGTTCTGGTATCATTTCCATTGGCAATTTTCACCTATTACTGAATTAGCCCAGTTTTAAAACTCCGCTTTTTTATTCTAACCTAAATTGATTTTTCTGCAGGAAAACATATTTAAAGGTATCAAGGCAAAACATTGAGCCCAGCAAGAATATTAAATTATTCTCACTTTTAAAGACCTTTCTAACTTTCTTATAAGATGAATATTCGAAATGTTAAACACGGCAAGAAACACTACACTCTCCCTATTTTAAAAACAGTTATCTTAAATTTGCTCCTCAATCATTTATTAATGAGCCGTAAAGGAAAAGTTTTGGTTGCAATGAGTGGCGGTATCGACAGTACCGTTACGGCTTTGATGTTGCACAACGAGGGCTACGAAGTGATAGGTATAACTATGAAAACATGGGATTATGCGAGTGCAGGCAGCAGCAAAAAAGAAACCGGTTGCTGCAATCTTGATAGCTTTAATGATGCACGTGCAGCCGCTGTTCACCATGGCTTTCCTCATTTTATTCTTGACATAAGAGAAGAGTTTGGGGGGTTCGTAATTGAAAATTTTGTGGATGAATATCTAGCGGGCCGAACTCCTAACCCATGTGTTATGTGCAATACACATATTAAGTGGCGGGCTTTACTAAAGAGAGCAAATGCGTTAGGTTGTGAGTTTATTGCTACCGGTCATTATGCAAATGTTCATTTACATGATAATGGACGATATGTGATAAGTAAAGGAAAGGATGCCACTAAAGATCAAAGCTATGTGTTGTGGGGGCTGGATCAGGAATTACTGAGCCGGACGCTTTTACCTTTAGGCACTTATCTTAAAACAGAGATAAGGCAAATGGCGTATGACTTTGGCTACCCTGAACTGGCCAGGAAAAGTGAGAGCTATGAAATTTGCTTTGTTCCAGATAATGATTACAGGGGCTTTCTAAAAAGAAAAGTAGAAGGACTTGAAGAAACAGTAGCCGGTGGAAATTTTATTGATAAAAGCGGGAAAGTGCTCGGCAAGCACCGGGGCTATCCTTTTTATACGGTTGGTCAGCGAAAAGGTTTAGAAGTTGCTTTAGGCAGGCCTGCTTTTGTTACACAAATCATCCCTGGAACAAATACTGTTGTTTTAGGAGATGAAAATGATTTGGAACAAAACGATATGCTGGTAAGCAAACTCAATTTTGTAAAGTATTATACCTTGACTCCGGGGATGGAAGCAGTTACAAAAATTCGCTACAAAGACAGTGGTTGCCTAAGCAATATCTATCCTGAAGGCGATAACATAAGAGTAAGGTTTTATGAAAATGTAAAAGGGATCGCTCCCGGACAAAGTGCTGTATTTTATGAAGAAGATGATGTAATTGCAGGCGGAATCATTCAAATGGGCAGCTTGATTTAATAACTCCCTCTGGCTGAGACTGAAGTTGAAATAACTTACCACAATATAACCTGAATGAAAAAAATTGTAGCTGCCTCTTTTGGTATTATCACTATCTTATTCTTCTATAGCTGTAAAAAACAAACGGAAACTTTTGCATCTGCATCCATTAACAATTACTATCCCCTGCAAACTGGCAAGACTTATTTATACAGATTGGACTCTACGATACCTGCTCCTTTCGGCGCCTCATTAATAGTAAAGAGTTACCAGGCTAAAGATTCTATTGAGTCAACATTTATTGATAACGAGGGGCGGGAATCATATCGCATTTTCAGGTACACAAGAGACACACTGGCAACTCAACCCTGGCGTTTTGCTGCTACATATTTCGCCACTCCTGCAAACAAAACCCTGGAGTACGTGGATAATAACCTTCGCTTTATAAAACTCCATCTTCCTATTCGGGAAGGTTATACCTGGAAGGCTCATTCCTTTATTGACACGAAATCAATAAATACCCCAATCAGCTACCTGGATGAATGGGAATATGAATACCGGAATGTGGATGAAAACTATAAGGTTTTAAACAAATCTTTCGATAGCACCATTACAGTTTTTCAACATGATGAAACTACACCGGCAGGCCCTTTCAATCCCAATAATTATCAACAGCGAAATTTCGGACAGGAAATTTATGCAAAAGGAGTCGGATTAATTTATAAAGAGTTTCTCCATTGGACCTGGCAAATAACTCCTAAACAAGGTTATGAAGATGGAAGCTATGGTGTGAGGCTTCGTTTAATCAGTCATAACTAAACAAGCTTTGTAAATAAATTTTGAAATAATATAGCGATTGAGATTTACGTTAGTTTTAAGAAGACAAAAAGCCTGATGAAAAACACCTTACTATTTATTTTTACATTTCTTATATTAATTCAAGCCCAGGCGCAATACCCCAAACTTATTGTTCAACTAACCGATAAAGCTAATAATACTTTTGCCTTAAGTAATGCTTCACAGTTTTTATCACCTCGGGCTATTCAACGTCGCACCCGTCATAATATCCCTATAGATAGTGCTGATCTGCCGGTTACTCCGCTATACATTGATAATATTCGGGCTACTGGTAATGTTACTATTTTAAGTACGTCCAAATGGTTGAACCAGGTACTAATTCAAACAACAGATCAAAATGCTTTGAATAAGATCCGGTCGCTTCCTTTTATAAAATCATTACAGGGCATAGGATATAGAATAAATAATAATGTTGAATATGAAAAGTTTAAAGAAGAAGTGAAACCATTAGTTCAAACTTCTGCAAACTCACAATTAAGAATCGCAGCGGACTACTATAATTACGGAAACAGTTACAACCAGGTGCACATACATGAAGGCGAATTTTTGCACAATAAGGGATACAGAGGTGAGAACATTCAAATAGCTGTAATGGATGCAGGCTTCCTTCAATACAAAACTATTACTGCTTTCGACAGTATAAGAATGAACGGGCAGGTGCTGGGCGAACGTGATTTTGTAGCTTATGATAACACCGTAAATGAAGATGATTCACATGGCATGTATTGCTTAAGCATTCTATCAGCTAATTGGCCGGGAAGAATGGTAGGCACTGCACCTAAATCTAATTACTGGTTAATTCGCACTGAAAATGCAGCTGGTGAATACCCTATTGAAGAACACAATTGGGTAGTTGGTGCAGAGTTTGCAGATAGTACCGGCTCTGATATGATATCTTCTTCGCTGGGATATTCTGATTTTGATGATCCTTCTTTCAACCATAGTTATAATGATTTTTATAAGAACAGTACAATGGTAACAAGAGGTGCAACCATCGCCGCAAAAAAAGGAATGATCGTAATGAACAGTGCCGGTAACGAAGGTGGTAATAATTGGAAGTACATAATTTTTCCTTCGGATGCTGATAGTGTTTGTGCTGTAGGTGCAGTAGATGCTTCTGGTAACATTGCCAGCTTTAGCAGCTATGGTTATCCCGGTAAAGTAAAACCAAATATTGTTTCTGTGGGAGCAGGAACTGTAATCGCTGGCTTGAACAATCAGGCACAGAGAGGAAATGGCACCTCGTTTTCTAATCCAAATATTGCCGGACTGGTTGCGTGTCTATGGCAGGCTTTTCCAAATTTTAATAACACCAAAATTTTGGATGCTGTATATAAAAGTTCAAACAGGTATAATAATCCTGATAACCGTTTTGGTTTTGGTATCCCAAACTTGAAAAGGGCTTACCAACTCCTGAAGAAGGATCAGAATACTGCTTTATATGGTAATGAAACATTGTTTGCTACACCTAATCCTTTTACTGTACAAATAGATGTAACATTTATCGGCCAGTCAACGGGTAATGCAAAGCTTGATCTGTTGAATGCATCAGGACAGGTGGTAGCAACACAAAGCTTTAGCATTGAAAAAGAAGAAATTTATAGTTACTCTTTTAGCAACCTAAACACATTAGCAGGTGGGGTTTACAAGGTTAGGTATACAGATAGTTTAACTACTAAAGCAATTGCCTTACAAAAAGATCTGCTTAATAGGGATTGGCTTATTGCATCACCTAATCCTTTTCAAAATAACCTATCCGTGTATTTTAAGGCCGCTGCAACAGAGCAGGTAAATTTAAGGTTAGTTGATGCCAAAGGCAGGGTAATAGAAATCATTTCTTTACAGGTAAATGAGAATGACTCAAGAAACATCAGTTTCAGTAAAGTTAAACATATTGCAAGAGGAGTATACTTTATACAGTATATCAGCAAAGCACAGAAAAGAACTATTAAGGTAGTGAAGCTGTAAGAATTCAATAATTTTAAAAGCAATTAGAATTATTTTTTAGACATCTTGGTACAGTAGGCACAGTAGAATGGCAACTCGAAACATTTTAAAAGATTATGCTCAAGGCATGAAATGAAATCCTATTTTAAAAAGCGTCTAAAACATCCTTTCATCTTTTAGAAATAACGCAGCAAATAATGTATCAGCTTTTTTATCATAACCTTTTAGCAACTCCATCTTTAATAATGTAAGTTGAAACTGTTTTTTTAGATACTCAACAACTTCTTCATTCTCCTTTTTAAAAACAGAGCAGGTAATGTAAAGCACATGACCACCAGGTTTAATAAATTGAATTACGTTAGTTAGAATCTCCTTTTGAAGATTACTATATCGTGCTATCTCTTCCTCCCTAAAAAAATATAACTGTTCCGGTGTTCGACCCCATGTTCCGGAGCCGCTACAAGGCGCATCACAAATAAGAAGATCAAATGGTGAATTAGGAATGTTTGACGTTGGTTGAGTTAGGTCGGCTACAAATGAAATATAATTTTTAATATCCGCCTGCTCAAATCTGGCTTTAAGATTATGGATAATTGACGGCCTGATGTCTGAAACAGTAAGTTGAATGTTGGCAATTATATCGTACGCCATAATTGATTTTCCACCGCTTGCGGCACAACAATCCCATACCTTAGTTAACGGTTGATAGCTTGGAGATGACAATAGCTCGCCTGCCCTTTGTGAATTCAGATCCTGCAC
>MWVX01000217.1_pt1 | contig 16535 bp, 14 predicted proteins | sample 1047311 | NCBI WGS metagenome assembly MWVX01 (sample SAMN06349984, study PRJNA376086) | soil metagenome | isolation source: MtG-4 sample Antarctic (ecotone) soil | place: Antarctica | collected 2015-01-13 | reverse complement strand
AACAATGACCGTGCCGAAATTTATTTTGTCGCCCGCTTTTATCGGAAATGCCCTGCCGTAAGCGATACGCTGACCATTGATAAATGTTCCATTGGTCGAACCGGTGTCGGCAACCATCAATTGTTTGTCCGCACTCAAAACAAGTGCGGCGTGAATTTTTGAAATGCTCTGGTCGTCAATCACTAAAACATTCTCTTTTGTTCTGCCGACGCTCAAACGCTCTTTTTCGGAAAAAGCTAATTCCACTCTTTTCGGTTTGTCATTTATCACAAATTCTGCGATAAAGATTTCTTTATCAGGTTCAACCGGAACTTCTTCGGGTAGATTGAGAATTACATTCTTTAAATCCGGCACGGAAACATTGACCGCCGCTTCGCGCCCATCCTCGTCGGCAAATTTATCAAAACTTGCCAAGAGTTTCACGCCTTCGGTGAAATAATCGAGTTTTATTTCCAACTTAATCGGCGCGTAAGTGTGATAACGCTTGTCATTGATATGGTCAATCGCGGCGGTCAGCAGTTCGTATTCGAGTTTTTTCAAGGCGGAATCCGCGTCAGTCGAGAATTTGTCCCACTGCATTTTGAGTTTGATGTTGTGCGGCACAAATTGCCCTTTGTCGCCCAAATCCTTAACCTCCGCGTCGAGCAGCATTTTCAGTTTTTCGCCCAATTCGCTAGTCGCCAAACTGCTCGAAGGCTTCCAATTTCTGCCCGTCAAACGGTCAAAAGTTTCGCCGAGTTTGGTCAAAATCCCGCTAACTAACCAATCAGGTGTAATCTTTTTGCTCGATTGTTTTTTGTTTTCTTCCGCCATCAAGAATCTGCCGCGAATAAAATAGAAAATTTCACCGCCATTTTATAAAACTTTCGGCATAATTAAAAGGTTAATCGGCATATTCTCGAATTTTAATTTTAAACAACCACCTGTTGTGTTAAATTCCACAAACAATAAAAATATGTGTCGGCAATTTGCCAACGAGTAAACTACTCTCCGTTTTAGAAGCCGTTTGGAAAATCAAACGACGATTAAACCAAAAGAAAATGCCCGCGAAATATGCTAAAAACGCGAAAAAATTTATTACTTTCGTGTGTTTGGCGTATTTCGCGGGTAAATATCTTGAGTTGGCAGATGCGCTGGTAGAATTATTTAACAGTTTCTTAAACGATTAAATTCAATGTGCGGCTGAAACTATTGTTCTTTCGATTTCGGCTTTTGGTTCTGGGTAATTGTTTCTTTTTGTTCCGGCGGTTGAAGATTTGTAACGACTTGCGCGGTTTTCTCGACGGATTCGGCTGTCATTTCGGTTTCCTTGGGCGACATTTGCTCGATTTGCCGATTTTTGATTGAAGGTTGAGTAACCGGCGGCTGAAGTGTGGCAGTATTTGATTGCGCGTTTGGCACAAATGACGGACTATTTGTAATTGTATTATAAATGCCTGCTGAATTAGCAATTTCATCTGCCGGGGCAGTTAAAACTTTATCCAATATATTTTCCGGCAAACCTTTCACTTCTCCGTTTTGTCCATAAACAAAGACTTGTCTTTTTCCGTCGGCGGAAGTGCGTAAGAGTATGAATGCCAGACGCGGATTATAATTAAAAGTGCGTGTATCGGTTTTGTTGCCGTAGACATCAATCGTCGTGCTGATTTTTGAATTGTCAGACGTGATTGTAATTATTTCTTGAGAATTCCTACCCGATGTCGAAACTGTTCTTATTTGACCTCCGAGATCGTTGTCGTCAAAAATAATTTCATTTTCAGCCGAAGTTTTATAACCGTCGTCAAAGACGACTTCTTCCGCGTTTGCCGATTCGTCTTTGTTTAGGCTCGAACACGCGCCCGATGTCAATAAAGACACGAGTATTACTACCAAAAGACAAAATCTACAGTTCATAATGTTTTTGCAGTTTATAATTGAAGAATTGTGAAGACAATATTGTTTTCACAATTCTTGATTTGCAGTTTTTTATTATCTATTTTTCAGCAACACCTTTGACAAAATTACTTAAAGCACCTAATCCGTTAGCGACATTATTTGAATTATAGACAATTTCCGAACCGCCGCCGCCTGAAATATCGTATTTAGGAGATAGAAAACCTCTGGTTAAATCATTGGGAAGATACGGGGCAACAATCAAATTTCCCTGTAGACTCCCTGACCCTCCTCCGGTACGGTCAATGCCCTTTGCTCCGGTAACAATAATTAAGCCGTTAAAATCAAATCCGCCCTTAAATGTCAGCCCGCCGGTAACGACTAAAATTCCGCCGCCTGATTGGCTAAACTCAAGATCTCCCTCTATATAAGTTATACCCGTTGCATTAAAATTATTACCATAATCTCCATTATCGGGAAGGTTAGATCCGAGCGGGAAATAACGCTTGGAAGCCTTAGCAACATCTCTCAGTTCTGCTAATGTGGCATCTAAGTTGGTGGGCGATTGTAGCCAAAAAGGCAGTTCATCAGTGATATTTGAAGATGTTCCGAAAACAGTACCGTTAAAAGGTTGTGGTGGATTTTTGTAGGTTTCACTATTGACTACGGCTAAATTGGTATCATTGGTTACTCCAATCGGCGGGAGAAAGGCTTTAAGATACACATCTTTACCGTTATATATAGTACCGGTTGAAGTCCCCGGCTCAAAAACAAAACTGTTAACGGGAAGCGGAGCAACCGTGTTTGGAGGTCCGATAAGCGTCAAAGGAGAAGGTGCGCCCAATCCATTAAAATAATTTTTCTGGATGATGGCTTCAAGCTGTTTTTGCGCTCCCCGCGGTCCGAAACCGGTTGAGCGAATTAAAAGTCTGATTGGTTCGGGTGCGGTTATACTTCCCGTGATTTCCGTTACTCCTACAACCGGAGTAACCTGATAACCCGTGCGGTAAGTACCGCCCTCACCCGTTCCCGCGCCGGGCGGCATTTCCTCGACAAGCACACCGTTGGAGAGTGTGATGATGCTTCCGCTGATGTCAAAAATTTGTGAGTCATAAAATATTTTAACCGTCCCGACTGAAGTAGTTGTAACTGTTCCCGCTTCAATATAGCCTCGAATAACCTTTGTCGTGTTGTAAGGCTCAGTCATATTTACATTGATAGCGAAACGGACTCTGTTAGGGATTGTCCCGTTTCCGCCTATAACAAATCTGCCAAATAATCCGTAATCGCCATTTTTATTATCTGCCGAACCGGAAGAAATATCTAAATCACTAACTGTTTTTAGTAAATATGTAACCGTTACGCCTCCGCCAGTCCAAACGCTTCCCTGTTTACCGATATTACCGCTCGTAATAAAAGAAACGGTATTACCTGCATTGTCAGGATTTTCAACTCTGACTTTGTAGGCAAATCCGGATTGCGGCGTGTAAGCCGGTTGGGTGGTCGCGCCGAGAATAATACGGTCAGTATAAGTTGTGTCATACGGCAGCCATCGGGACAGACGAAGTTCTGCATCCATCGGGTTGCTGCAGACATTAGTCGTGCAATCGCAGGAAGCGTTAGAATTACAAAGTTTGGCGGCTTTGAAATAACTAATCTTATTAGCCGGATTGTTAGGGGCTACATTAATCAGAGGATTCGGAACAGCATCAGGGTTGCCCCGCAAAACATTTACTACTGACTGAATGCCGCTCTCCGCAGCGTAATACGCCTGCTCTTCGGCAGTTGCATCAGTTACGTTTGCCGTATTCATTGAAGCCTCTAAAAGAAGCGCGGCAACGGCGACTAAAAGTAGAAATGTAACCAGCAGAACTGTTACCAGTGCTGCGCCGCGTTCGTTTTTCCGACATTTGTTTTGTCTTATTTGGTTTGATTGTTTTTCCATAATTAACCTCTGAAATATGCTTTTTAGTATTGCTGTAGCATATAATCGGAATTACGCAAAGTAACATCCGAAACTAAAACTACATCTTTGGATAGACTATTTATCTGTCCCTGAACTACTTCGAGTGAAACAGTTATCTTTATTCTGATGCGGCTTGTATCGAGCGTCGGAATAAAGGTGGGCAGCGGTTGCGGCGGCGGCGGAACTGCAGTACTGTTTAAATAATCAAAATACTGAAATTCGACGCGGCTGATGCGGTTAATAATAGTAGAAGTCTGAGGCATATTAGGACCGTTTGCATTGGCATCATAACGCAAAATCGATTCGGTAGACGGCTCAAAAAAGTATGTTATGTTTTCGCCCGGGTCTGTAACAACGCCATTATTGTTTCTAACATTTGATAAAAAGTGTAACTTTTCCTGACCTGAATCGGCAAAGACAATTCCATTGTTCAATAGTCCATAGCCGGAATTTGCAATTTCGCGCGACATTACATTAAGCGCGGCTTGCGCGGCAGTCAGCGCATCCGTCCGGCTGCTTTCTCTCTGTCGTGTGCCAAGCGATTTTGAAAACAAATTTGCCGCCAAACTCATTATAACGAGCGTTATTGTCATTGCTATTAACAACTCGACAATAGAAAAACCGGCTGCTGTTTTATCTTTTCTTCTGTTTTTCATTTATTTTAATTGGCACGCACACGGCGAAAAACAACCCTTGTCGGAAAAGCTGTTACCCAGCTTCCGTTTATTGTCTGTGGTGTTACGGTCTTGCTATTAACAACTCGACAATAGAAAAACCGGCTGCTGTTTTATCTTTTCTTCTGTTTTTCATTTATTTTAATTGGCACGCACACGGCGAAAAACAACCCTTGTCGGAAAAGCTGTTACCCAGCTTCCGTTTATTGTCTGTGGTGTTACGGTCAAGGTGATTTCTTTTAATGGCGGATTTGGTTTGGCAATTTCGTTTTGAACTCCCGGCGCAACCGGGTCATTATCCACAACGGTGAGAACTGTATAAGTGCCTCCATCACCTTTTGAAGTAACGATTCTGACTGCTTTTGTTCCGCCCGTAATATCTCGTCTGCCGTTATCCGGAGTAGACGGAGGATAAGCGTCTGTTACATTAGACGTAAATTTAGCACTGCGTAATAGTTCAACTTCTTCCTGCAGAACCGAAAGAGCCTGCGAACGATTGCTGTTACCCGCATTATAAGTGGTCGAGTAGGTAAAAGCCGCAAAAATTCCAAGAACCGCAATTAGTAAAATCACCAAGGCAATAATTACTTCAATCAGTGAAAAACCGTTTTCGGCTTTTTTTTCTGTGGCTGGAGAAAATTCGGTTTTGCCTTTTTTTATCATAATACTTATATTCTTTGTTGCCTTTGCAAACCTTTGGTTGGATTATTTATTGATACACGGTGCTGAATTGGAATTTACAAGTACATAGCAATTAAATTGTGGTGTAGCAGTAGAAATTGAGGAAGGAGTCGGCAAAGGAGATGAACTCGGAGCGTTCCTCAAGACCGCAACCGTGCCGGTCGTCGAAACCGAAATGATTGTCGTATCCGGCGATGTTGCCGAACAGTTGCCGCTGCTGCATATAGTAAATACCGGAGTTATATCATTTGCCGGAGTCGAGTTATCTTTCGCAGTAATGTATCCGCGTTGGTCAAAAGCAATTGTTACCGGATAGTTTAATGTAGTTGAAACGATAATTTGCGTATTGCTGATTTGGGTAAAATCTACTTGTCGCGTGTCGCTTACCTCAAGCGTTCCATTTCCGTTAAAGTCAATATTAACCGTAAAAGAAGACGGGCTGTTCAAAATGATTTTCGCCATTTGATTAACATTTTCAGCACGTCGTTTGACCGAATCGAATCGCGCCCGTTCCAAATAAACTTTGAATTCGCGGGCGATTCTTTGTCTTTGCAGATTAGTCTTTGAACTTCCAAACTGAGCAATTGCAAATGAAACCAATACTGCCAAAATTACCAAAACTATCAAAACTTCAACTAATGACACTCCGCTTTGCGAATCAAATCTTTTCATTTTCATCATCACTTCCTTTTCGATTGTCTTTATTCGTTTATGTGGGATTCAACACTCGATTTCATTATGAAAATGACATAAATTTTTAAGTTTGTCAACAGTTGTTTTTTTTCGTTAAACATTGCAAGTAATCTTGACCAAATTAGACTAACAAATAGGCGCAACCGAAGTTGCAATGTTTGTAAAAAATTCGGGGGAAATGCCGTGAGTTACATAGAACGACATATTTTTTTGTCGGTTATGTAAAAAGCGAACTTTGAATTTATAATGTCGTAAGGTTTAATGAAATATCGGCAAGTTTCATTTTTCCCCAAGACACGATGAAAGAACTCTCGCTAAATAACACACGGCTTGACGGACGCTATGACATTCAGTCAATTTTAGGGCGCGGAAGTTATGCGGAGATTTATGTGGCGCGTGATGCTTTGGCATCGCCGCAGTCGCCGCACAGCCTTGTCGTCGTCAAAGCTCTCAATGTTTTTTTGCAAAACGATTTGGACGCGGATTTAGAGCGCACGTTGGTTGAAAATTTTCAAAACGAGGCGATTGCACTTGACCGTGTGCGTCATCCTAATGTCATCAGCCGTTTGGGACACGGCACGGCGCGGGATCTGCGTAACACGATTTTTCATTATCTCGTGCTTGAATATTTGCCGGGCGGTGATTTGGCGCGGGCTTGTCGGGAAAAAAGTTTGTCATTAACTCAAGCCTTGTTTTATCTCGAACAAGTTTGCGCCGGACTTGGACACGCGCACAAAAGCGGCATTATTCACCGCGATGTCAAACCGCAAAATCTGCTTTTGACCGATGACCGTCAAACCGTAAAAATCGCTGATTTCGGCGTTGCGCGAGTGTCGCAATCGGATTCACCGATAACGCGCGTCGGGACAAATATGTTTGCGCCGCCCGAACACAGCCCGATGAATGCCGGAAATACGGGAACTTTGACCGTTGCCCAACTAACGCCCGCCGCCGATATTTATTCGTTGGCAAAGTCGGCGTATGTTTTGATAACTTGCGAATCGCCGCGCTTTTTTTCTAGTCAGCCAATAATCGAACTTCCTTTTGCGATGCGCCATAAGCCTTGGGCAAGTGAATTGCTCAAAGTTTTGCAGAAAGCGACAAACAACAATCCGGCAGAACGACATCAAAACGTAACCGAATTTTGGCAGGATTTATCCGCTATCAAACTTCTTGCCAACGCCGAAGACGGCGAAACTTTGACGCAAATTTCCAGCCGTCCACATCTGATTCCGCAACCGCACGTCGCCAAAGGTTACACACCGCTTGCGCCGCAACGTCCGCGCTTTAATACTTCGCAGGATTTAAAACTAAATCCTAATCTTTTACCCGCCAATAATCTGCCTTTGGTTGTGCAGTTGGGAACGGAAAATTCGCCTCCAAAACCGCAAATTATCGAGAAATATCCTTTTCAAGAGCAGGAAATAATTTACGAGCAGCCACCGAAACGCAATAGAAGTTTCTTTCGCCGATTTGCCATTTTTTTAATTTTTATCGCCACATTTGCCGGAATTCTTTTTGCGACGCATAATTATTTGCGTGGACGCGGGATTTTGCCCGAAATCAGCAACCCATTCAAACAACAAACCGGCGTTGCCAACACAGACGTTAATTTGCGTTCCGCGCCGTCGAATAAAAACGACCCGATTGGTTTGGTAACAAAAGATTCGCGGGTTCGCATCGTTAGTTCGCAAGACAATTGGTATGAAGTTGATATAATCGAACACGGTCGCCCAAAATCGAAACCTGAATACGCCGAACGCGGTTGGGTCAGCCGGAGATATATTGATGTTGATAATTAGTAGAGAGTAGGGAGTTGAGAGTAGAGAGTCGAAAAGATATTGACTCTCTGCTCTCAACTCCTTACTCTCTACTTAAAAAATATGAGTGTATTAGATAAAGTCAGACGTTGGATAGACGGCGAAACAGCGGAACAGGTTTTGGAAGATGCCGCCCGCGACGCGCAGATAAAACCGCGCAGTCAGTCGGAAGAATTTATCGTCAAAATCGCTAAAGCGGTGGAAGAAGTGATGCAGCGCGAGATTGTGCCATTGCCGCAAGGCACGACTATTATTCCAACCGAATACATAATTTTTCTGAGCGAAACCGACGATAAAAATTGGCAAGGCGCGAAACGGCGCGGACTCGAACAAGGTCTTTATCACATCCTCGCCGAAAGAGCCAAAGAAATCGCGGGCAAAAAGAAATTGGAAACACAGTCTTTCGCCGTCGAATTGCGGGTTGACGGCACGCTTGAAGAAGGCAATATCCGCGTCCAACATAGTTGGGACGATAGTTCGAGCAATAAAACGGGTGTTTTGTCGCGTCCGAAAAATTTACCAGAATCGCCAACTCAATCACAACTGCCACAAACACAACCGCAACTGCCGCTGAATAATCCCGTTTTGCCGACACCGGATTTTGCCCAAACTCAGCCTGTCGTTACCAATCAACCGCCGCCGACTATTCAATCGTTGAATGTGCCGCAAGTTTCGCCTTATCAAACCGGAGATTTAGAAGAATTGACGCACGTCAACAAACGTCTCGCCAAAGAATTTTATAAATTGGAAATCTGGCGCGGCGGAGTTCGGCAAAACGTCGTCCCCGTTTATCAAAATGAAATCCGTATCGGACGCGGCTCAAAATCGAAACCGGTTGATATTTCGTTAGCGGGCGACCCCGAAATAAGCCGCCGTCATCTAAGTTTGATAACCGACGGACAAAACAATTTTTGGCTTGTCAACGAAGGGCGCAACCCGGCGATGATTAACAATTACGAACTCCAAATCAATCAAAAAATCTCCGTTTCCCCCGGCGTGCCGATTGCAGTTTGCAGTTATCTGTTGAGAATCCAACCACGGTAAGGTTTCAAGTTTCAGGTTTCAGGTTAATAACTTGAATAGGGCTTATTCAAAGTCTGAAAAAAGTTGTAAATGTCAGTCTTAATCTACATCTATCACTTATTACCTATCATTTATTACCTATTCTGAATATTTATTCAATTTTCGCTTCGGAATAGGTGATAAGTGATAAGTGATAGATAAATTCGCAAGTTCCGACTTTGAATAAGCCCTAATAACTTGAAACCTGAAACCTGAAACTTGAAACCTGAAAAAAGATGAGTTACCAAGTAATCGCCCGCAAATGGCGACCACAAACATTTGAGGAAGTAACCGGACAAGAAGCGATAACGCGCACATTGCGGAACGCCATCGAACACGACCGCCTTCATCACGCTTATATTTTTAGCGGTTCGCGCGGTGTCGGCAAAACCACGACGGCGCGGCTTCTCGCCAAAGCCTTAAACTGCCGCAAAACCGACAAACCGAATCCGCAACCTTGCGCGGCTAACGATGCTGACGCTTGCGCTTCGTGCAAAGAGATTTCGGAAAGCCGTTCGATTGACGTTTTGGAATTTGACGCGGCTTCGCACACGGGCGTTGACGATGTGCGCGAAATAATCATCGAAAGCATCAACATCAACCCGGCACGCGACCGCAACAAAATCTTTATCATTGACGAAGTTCATATGCTTTCCAATTCTTCGTTCAACGCGCTACTCAAAACTCTGGAAGAACCGCCGCCGAATGTCGCGTTTATTATGGCGACCACCGAACTGCACAAACTTCCCGACACTATTCTCTCGCGCTGTCAGGAATTCGAGTTTCGCACAATTCCGCTTACCAAAATCTTTGACCGCTTGAAAATTATCGCCGAAGCCGAAAAAATTGCTATATCGGACAAAGCCTTGCGCGAGATTGCCCGCACCGGCGAAGGTTCGATGCGCGACGCGCAAAGCAATTTTGACCAAGTTATCAGTTTTTCGGGCGAAAAAATTGACGTTCAAGACGTTTCCCTCGCGCTCGGAATTGCCAGCACGGAAATGCTGACGCGCACGGCTCAAGCGATTGCCGACAATAAACCTGCCGAAGCGTTGAAGGTCGTGGACGATTTAATTGGACGCGGACAAGATTTGCGAAACTTCTGCCGCGATTTGCTTTCGTTTTTCCGCGATTTACTCGTTTTCAAAATGGCGGGCGACGCGGAAAATCTGCTCGACACGGCGGTTTTGAGTCTTGATGAATTAAACAAAAATTCCGCACCGTTTTCCGAATCCGATTTAATAAGATTTTTTAACTCTCTCAGCGAAACCGAAAGCAAATTGCGCGAAGCCACGCAACCGCGCTACGTTTTGGAAGTCGGTTTAATAAAATTGATTGAAATGCGCCGTGTTCTACCGATTGAAAAACTGCTTGAACGGTTGGCAAAACTCGAAAACGCCTTAGTTAGCGGAAATTTTCCAATCGAAATTTCCAACGAAGAAAAACTCATTGAACCAATCGTCGAAAAAAAAACTTTAACAGTTGATTTTCCGCTTGAAGAAGTTCCCTTTCCCGCAAAAGAGATTTCAAGTTTCAAGTTTCAAGTTTCAGGTCAAGAAACAACTGCGACGACAGGCGAACCTCAAACAAATTCAAAAGTACTTGATTTGATTGAATCAATGCCGATAAAATTTCCGCCGATAAGCGCGGAAGAACTCGAACACATTGACGACAATTGGCTTGATGATGCTTTTGAGCGCGAACTTCAAATGTTAGGCGACAATTTAAGTCCGATTCCAAACGCCTCAGAAATCGTCAAAGGCTTGTTGGACGAAAATTTTACAAATCAGGTTTCGGCAAAAATAGAAATGTTAAACGGCGGCGCGGCGACGGCTTTTGCACCTGCAAAAGAAACTATTGCTTTTGTTCCGCCCGGTTATGAAACGGAAATTTCCGAAGAAATCCCTGAACTGCCCGAAAATCCTAGCGAAGAACAACTCTGGCAATACGCCGAAAATCATCCGTTGGTAAAAAAAGCATTACGCATCTTTCGCGGGGAAATCGTCGAAGTGCAACAAGATATGAAAAATAAATAGCCGCAAAAAGGCACAAAAATCTCAAAAAAGAATTTGTTTTTGTGTTTTTTGTGCCTTTTTGTGGCTATTTAATGGCTCTAAAAAATTTTGGAACTTCTCAAATAAAAGTGTCGTTAAATAACTCGGAGGTAATTTTTAAGATGCGTGAACCTTGGATAGCAGGAATTTTAAGTCTTTTGATTCCCGGACTCGGACAGATTTACAACGGTAGAATTATCATTGGTATAATTTGGCTGATTTTAACTGGCTTTTCGTGGATTGGTTCAGCCGGAACTTTGGGTTGGATTGTCCATTTAATCGCCGCTTGGTGTGCTTATAGCTACGCCAAAGATTACCCGTTTAGAGATTAAAATCTTTATTCATACGTTCCTCCTTTGCGCCCGATGTTCGATAACATCGGGCTTTTTTTGTTTTCCAAACTCACGAAATTAAAGTAAGATGGAAAATAGATTAAATGGAGCGCGGACATCCTGTCCGCAAAACACGCCCGCGAATAGCAAGAAACTTGTCTGTCAACGACAAATAGCGGACAAGATGTCCGCGCTCCTGTTTTTTATGGTTAAAGAAGGACTTCCATTTATTATAACTCCGCTGGCAATCGCTTTAATTTTTGCATATTTCCAGTTTTGGATTTTTGCCGCGTTGTTTGTCGGACTCGCGCTTTTTATGGCGTATTTTTTCCGCGACCCTAAACGCACGATTCCAACCGAAGCGGATATAATTGTGTCCGCCGCCGACGGCAAGGTTACGCGCATCGAAGACCGCGAAAACGGCAAATTTGTCAGCGTTTTTTTATCGCCGGTCGATGTTCATATCAACCGCGCACCGATTGCGGGAAAAGTTACAAAAGTAGAATTGTTTCAAGGCAAAAAAGCTCCCGCGACTAGCAACGAAGCCAGTCAGACAAACGAAAGAAATGCCATGACGATTGAAGGCGAAAAGATGACCGTCATTTGCACGCAAATTGTCGGAATTCTGGCGCGGCGGATTGTCTGTTGGCGTAAAGCTGGTGAAACGGTCAAACTCGGCGAAAAATACGGTCTTATCAAATTCGGTTCGCGCACCGATTTGCTGATGCCGAAAAATGTTGAGATTTTTGTCAAAATCGGTGATAAAGTAGTCGGCGGCGAAACAATTATCGGAAAACTTGTGGAGAATTATTCGATACCGACCGACAAACATCAAGCGTCCGCCAATCAATATGCAGACTGAAGAAAATAAACCGATTCACAGGGGCTTGAAAAAAGGTCTTTATGTAATTCCGACGATGTTCACGGCGGCAAATATCGCTATGGGGTTTCTTGCGGTTTTGTCTTCCGTGCGCGGTTTTCAAATTATCGGTTCAAACCCGGAACTGTCGGCGGTTTATTTTGGTTACGCCGCAAAAGCTATCGCGTTAGCAATTTTATTCGACACTTTGGACGGGCGCGTGGCGCGTATGACGCGCACATCAACCGAAATCGGTGTGCAGCTAGATTCGTTGGCGGATGTTTTGACATTCGGCATTGCGCCGACGGTTTTGATTTACGCTTGGGCAATCGGCGCAGCCTTTGCCGAGGGAAGTTCGCTCCATACTTTCGGCGTGTTCGTTCTGTTTATGTATCTGATGTGCGGAGTTTTTCGGCTGGCGAGATTTAATCTGCAAGGCACACGCCCGCGTGTTCTGCTTGAGGGAACACCGAAAGTTGATAAGAAAAATTTCGTCGGTTTGCCGATTCCCCCAGCCGCCGGACTGCTGGCTTCAATCGTTTATTTTTCGCCTTTACCGCTCAATACTTTTCCCGAAAATTTATCAAACCTCTACACGATTTTGATAGTAATTTTGGCGGCTGGTTTGGGATTATTGATGGTCAGCACGATTCGCTACACGAGTTTCAAAACCGTCGGCACGGGACGGCGCAGTATTTATTTGATGTTGGTTATCGCCGCTTTGGGAATGCTCATCTGGCTCTATTCGCGTTATATGCTGTTGGGCATCGCTTCGGCGTATGTCGCGCACGGCATCATTTGGTATCTTTTAGGATTTCTAAAGCCGAAAATAGTCGAGAGTCAAGAGTCGAGAGTCGAGAGTTAAGAAGATTGCGTTTCTACTTTCCACTTTTTACTTTTTACTTTTCTTAACTTTTTACTTTTTACTTTTTACTTTGAAAATTTTTACTTTGAAAATTTTTACTTTTTACTTTTCTGCCCTTCTCGATTGGCGTAACAGTAGCGGAATGGCGTTTTCTCTTGTTTGGTTGAGGTGAATCTTCCGCGTCGTCGGGAAATTTATTTCCGCTGACGACCACTAACGAAATTAGTGTAATAAACAACATCGCCACCGCCGTTATGTGCAGAACAAAATCAAACAAACTGTGAACTAAAACGGCAAAACAGCCGGCGAGTGCGCCGACGGCAACGCCGCGCCGAAATGAGTTTGAAGTTTGGACATTTTGCAAACCTGTGCGAAAAAGTTGATAGACAAAAAACGCGCCAATTACTAAACCAATAATGCCGGCATCCGCCAAAACTTGCAGATAATCGTTATGCGCCTGTTCGACGCGCCCGCTTCCATTGAGTGTGTCGTAAGGCGTATATGCCACGCCAAACGCGCCAAATCCCGCACCAAACGGCAGATTATTTTTGATAATACTCAGCGTTACATCCCAGATATGCAGCCGATTAGCGGAAAAATCTTCCGATGTTGCCGTTTCCGCCAGCCGTGTCAGCGAAGTTTCGCCGCCGATTAAAATTGCTCCGACAATAATTGTCGCTATTAGCAAAACCGCTAAACTAATTTTTAAAGCAAACTGACCTGAGTTTCTCGTTTTAGTCGTTAAAATTACGAGAAAGAAAATCTCCGCAAGCAGCGAAACCAAACCGCCGCGCGAACCACTTAAAAGAAGCGCAATTCCCATCAAACCGATTGCCGTTACATAAAGCAGGCGTTTGTCCTTTTGCACCGCGCCGACAAACATCAAACCCAACGGAACAGCAATCGTCATTTCCATATAGGCGGCAAAATTGTGCCGATTGACAAACGAACCGAATGGAACGGCAAACGGCACTTCGTAAATACCGTAAATTTTGTGCGGACTTAAAACGACTTGCAAAATGGCGAAAAAAGCGAAAACGAATCCGAAAATCGTAATCACCAAAACCATTTTTTGCAGACGTTTCGCGCTGTCAATATAAGTCAAAAGCGCGGCAAGAAAAATAAAAAAAGCAAAAAAATGAAGTGCGGCAACTTGCGTCCAAAACGGGTCAAGCGAAATCGTGCGCGGAATTCCCGTAACGCCCGCCGTTTCCGCCAAACTGCCAAACGGAATAATCTGAAAAACAGCGTAAAGAAACGCCGCCAAAAGTGGAATCTGCAAAAGACTTTTGTTAAAGCGCAACGCGCCGCTGGAAAATGCGTCAAACGCCCACAAAGCCACAACTATTACCGCCACCAAATAAAAAATAGCAATTATCGGCTGATGCACCGTGCCGTAAGCTAACGTCGTAAAAATAAGCGTCGCGCACAACAGAAAGAACAACAGTTTGCCCGCCCAAGTTTTTTCGATTTCTTTTATCATTTTTGAATAGTCCCAAATCCCAAGTTTCAAGTCTCAAGTTGGTAAATCTCATTAACTTGAAACTTGAGACTTGGGACTTGAAACTTATTTGAGCCTTTCCAACCTAAAATCGTCATACCAGAACGTGCCGACAATCGGACATTCGTTTCCGCAAAAAGCGCGGGTTGTGCGAAACACGACGGCTTCGGCGTTTTCGGGCGCGGTAAATTCGATTTTTAGTTGCTGCCAATCGTTTGTGCCGACGGGAAAAGCCGCGCTTGCTGCAATGTTTTTACTGTCGGCGGCATTATAAATTTCCAAAGTCGGTGTGCCGCCGCTTTTTAAGTTTTCCGTGCGAAGCCAAAAACTAAGGCGATAACGCGCCGTCGGCTCAACCGTAACGGTTTGGTAAATGTTATAAAGCGCGGCATCGGCGTAACCGTTGAATGAAACACGCAAGCTGCGGTTTCCCTCGTGTTTCAAGGTCGGGTCGAGTTTGACTTCCATTTTTTCAATCGGCGCAACTTTCCAACCGAAATAGGTGTCTTGGGCTTCGCCGATTGGCTTTTCAAAACCCGCGTTCTGAATCGTTTCAGCCTTCGCGTCCGGTTCGATTCCGATTTGGCGCACAAACTCAATCGCCTCGCGGAAAAAGCCTTTGTCGTAAATCACCCGGGCAATTAAATTCGCGCCCGCCGCGTCCGCTTTTTTCTGTTCTTCCGAAAGTGTGTTCCAAATTCGCAAAGCATCCTCCGGACGTTCTTTAATGGCGTAAAATTTCACTAAATCGGCTCTGACAACCGGCGCATCGCCCGCGATTTGTTCGAGTTTAGCGGTGTCTTTTTCAAAGTAATTCCAAGCGATTGAAAAAACCTGTTCACGATAAATCGCGTTATTTTCGGCGGCTTTTTTTAATTCGGCAAAGGCTTCATCGGTTCGGTTTCGACGCAAATAAAAATTGCCGAATTGCCAATGCGGAAAGGTATAACTCGGCGCGAGTTCGACGGCTTTGTTTAAGGCTTTTTCCGCCGCTTCGTAATTTTCCGCCTGTTCCCGAGCGCGTCCGAGTTCAATCCACCACCGAAAATTATTGGGCGAAAGTTTGACAACCTTTTCTAAACCTTCTTCCGAAGCGTTGATTGACGCTTTTGTATTGGCGAACAGCCAATTTGCCAACGGGTCATGAGGCGCAAAATTTACCGCCAAACGTGCCACGTCTTCCGCGTTTTGCTCAGTCGGCAAGGTCAACTCCGCCACCATATTGCCGAGTTGCCAACGAATCGCCAACCATCCAAACACCAACGCCAAAATAATTGCCGCAATCAAACCAATGCGGACAGATATTTTGCGCGAATCTAATATTTTGATTTGGTCATTGGTCATTTGTCCTTTGTCCTTTGTCCTTAGTTCTTTGCCCTCTGCAATTTTTTGATTTCGCTAAAAAAAACAAAGGGCTAATACTCTGTTTTTAAGTTTATTAATGTTCAGAGTTCAAACTTCAGTTTGCCTAACCGCCGCGCTTCGCTCTTAGGAAGCACCCTGAAGCGTGAACTCTAAACGCTTGAAAAACAGTTGCCGAAATATTTAATAACTTAAAAAACAGAGTGCTAATGGCTAATAACAAATTCTGAAATTTTTTCGACTACAAATTCTTGCTGTTCTGCTGACAGTTCTGGAAAAATTGGTAACGCGAGAGTTTGCCGCGAAGCCTTTTCACTTTCGGGAAAATCATTTTCCTGATAACTAAGATACGCAAAACATTCCTGTAAATGCAGCGGCACTGGATAATAGACATCCGTGCCGATTTCATTAGCGGTCAAAAATGCGCGAAGTTCATCGCGTTTGTTCGGCACACGGACAACATACTGATTGTAAATATGACGAACATTTTCGCGTTCAAACGGCAAAATGATTTGTTCGGTCAAACCGGCGTTTTCAAAAAGTCGGCGATAGTTGTCGGCATTTGCCTTGCGCCTTTCCGTCCACGAATCGAGATGTTGTAATTTTACGCGCAACACCGCGCCTTGAAAACCGTCGAGCCGCGAATTTAAGCCGATGTATTTATGATAATAACGCTCTTCCGCACCGGAACTTGCACGGCTTGTCTCGACGCTTGCCCGACAAACGCGATTGTCGCACCGTTTTTGGTTGACTCAAAAGTCTGCATTTCTTACGGTACTATTGAACTACGTTCC
>MWVX01000216.1_pt1 | contig 16535 bp, 10 predicted proteins | sample 1047311 | NCBI WGS metagenome assembly MWVX01 (sample SAMN06349984, study PRJNA376086) | soil metagenome | isolation source: MtG-4 sample Antarctic (ecotone) soil | place: Antarctica | collected 2015-01-13 | reverse complement strand
CAAATATTCAGCAAAACTTTAAAGTTCTTTCAACTAGCCAAATTGATAATGCTGCTGCTGTTATGTATCAAAATGAAAGGTATATTTTATACAATCCATCTTTTATAAATAACCTTGATAATGCAGCCAATGATAAATGGGCTTCCATTAGTGTAATAGGCCATGAGATAGGTCATCATTTATTAGGCCATACATTAGATGGCGCTGGCAGCCAGATACCGAAGGAACTTGAGGCTGATGAATTTTCAGGATTAGTTTTGCATAGAATGGGTGCAAGTTTGCAACAGTCTCAATTAGCCATGCAGTTAATAAGTTCTCCCTACGCAACTGCTACACATCCCGCTCAAAGAGACAGGCTGGCTGCAATAGCAAGAGGATGGAATAATACAAGCATTCAACCTAACAGAGAGAATAGAGATGTAGCCATTGATTATCCCAACGACAGAAGAACTACCAACCCAAATCCTAATTATCCGACTAATAACGAGGGAAGAGATTACCCAACAAACGATAGAAGGACTACTCATCCTAATTCGAATGATCCAAACTATCCATCCAGAGACGGCGCAGGGAGAAATTATCCTTCAGATGGCAGGCAACGGACATATCCTGGAGAGCAGAGCAGGCCATCTTCCAGGGGCACAAATAATTATCCAGGTTATCCCTCTCAAAATAACAGGTCAAATGCTGAAACTATAGTATATAATGTTAAGTTTAAAAGGGGTAATGGAGAGCAATATTTTATAACCTCACAAAACAATGTAGTTAAGTATAATAGAAGGGGGTTATCTCTTGTTGCTAAGATTACTGCAACAAACAGGTCGAACTATCCCTATGTTATTTATGATGATCAAACACAATTATACGTCGACAGCCGCGGTAATATTTACAGCGATAGGGGAAGTAATGTAGGATTAATAACCCCTCATAGGTAACGTACTATTCCAACTATTCCAGTTTAAAATATCTTACCACTCTCATCCTTATTTAATAATCCCTCAAGGGAATCGTTAAATACATTCTGCTTGTTAGCAATTACCTGTCTTAATATATCGTGAATCGTAATTATTCCAGCTACTTTATTATCATCATCATACGCTACCAGGTAACGGTTACCTCGCATATTCATCAGATACATGCAGTCTTCAATTGTTTTTGACGAGGATACTTCGGGCAGTTCTGTGTTCATCACTTCCTGCACCATTGTATCACGACTGGAACGGCCTTTTAAAACAAGGTTACGAGTATAATCCCTCTCACTAAAAATTCCTTTAAATTCATCTCCGTCCATCACTATCAGGTAGCTTAGATTTACTGAACTCAGTTCTTTAAGTGCATCTATAACCAACGTTGTTGGTGCAATTGTATTTGTTGGTTTCTCTTTAGTTTTCAAAATATCCTGTACAGTTCGCATAGCAAGTATTTTTATTTATACTTCGAATATACTTTTTACTTCTTTCCATTATATTATTATGCTTAAGATTTTGTTTCATAAATAATATCGCGCCTACAACAGGGCATCGAATTTGTAAACTCTCTTATTAAGCATTAATAATTTTTATGGCGAAATTAAAACTTAGCGGTAAGCAATTGAGAGGCATCGGTTACCCTGAAGGCCCGGTAATAAGCATTGCGATGGACGTACTGGAAAAGAATTATAAGCGCAATTCAGTTGATCATGCCTTAGGTATCTTAAAGAATATACTGGAAGAACCTGTTGCATATTTAAGCGATGAAGTGCTCGGTAAAATTGCGAATGAACTAATAGCTAAACAAAAGAAGGAAGAAGCTAACATTGCTTTAAAAGAGCAAGGTGTTCACTATAATATTTTTGGAGCTGAGTTTATTGAAGAAGGGGCACTGTTGCAAATGACGCAGGCAGCAAGGCTTCCTATATCTGTTGCAGGTGCATTAATGCCTGATGCACATCATGGATATGGGTTACCGATTGGTGGTGTGCTTGCTACTCATAATGCTATCATTCCTTATGGAGTAGGTGTTGATATCGGTTGCCGTATGTGCCTATCTGTTTTTGACGTTGATCCTAAAGAGCTTGAGTTTAGAGAAAATTATTTTACCCGTGAATTGAACGAAGCAACCTTGTTTGGCGCGGGACGCGAGTTTAAGAAAGCGATAGATCATGATGTATTATACAGAAAGGAATTTAGGGAAATAGATGTTTTGAGAGGACTGCGCGAGAAAGCTGTAAACCAATTAGGTTCTTCAGGTTCAGGAAATCATTTTGTTGAATTTGGTGTTGTGGAAATACCGCATAAGGATAGCGAGTTGGGTGTTGAGCCGGGAAAGCATTTGGGCTTATTATCTCATTCTGGTTCAAGGGCTATTGGTGCAACGGTTGCCAATCACTTTACCAGGCTTGCCAAGGAGAAGAGAAGATTACCTAACGAAGCATCTAACCTTGCATGGTTTAATCTCGATGAAGAAGAAGGTGTTGAATACTGGATGGCTATGAACTTAGCAGGAGATTATGCAAGTGCCTGTCATCATGTTATTCACGATAAGATTGCAAAGCAGTTAGGTCGTGAACCATTGAAAATGGTTGAGAACCACCACAACTTTGCATGGAAAGAAATGTATGAAGGCAATGAAGTGATCGTACATAGAAAAGGTGCAACACCGGCAGCAAAAGGTGTGCTTGGCATAATACCCGGAAGCATGACGGCACCAGGATTTATTGTAAAAGGTAAAGGTGAAAATGCATCTATAAATTCTGCCTCTCATGGCGCAGGCCGGCAAATGAGTCGTACTGCTGCATTAAATAAGATTACTGCAGAGCAATTGAAAGACGAGTTGAAAAAACACGGGGTAAAACTTATTGGCGGGGGGCTTGATGAAGCGCCATTTGCTTATAAAGATATTTATACTGTAATGAGTGCCCAGCAGCACCTTGTTGAAACGCTTAGGCTTGTTCTATCCAAAAATTGTAAAGATGGATGATACACCACCGAGACATAGGAAGAAAGGAAGAGAAGTTGTGGGAGAATAACGTGATTTGGTTTTTGTAGAACTTCTAAAAAAGATGAAAAGATTAAAGCAGCCACTGAATGTTTTCAATGTAAAAACAACCCAACAGCAGGGAAGCGACTCATTAAGAAATAGCAGAAAGCAATAAAACCAATAAGGCAGCAATAGCTGTATTTATAAAATTAACTGCATCGTTATTAAGATGATTTGAACGTTCAAGTGTTGCACCTAAAATAGAGTCTGAAATGTTACCTAAAGTTCCTGCCACAATTATCCAGATAACATCTTTATTCCACCCAAACATGAATGCATATATTGCTGCAATAACCACACTGCCGATAATACCTATGATCGTTCCTTCAATACTTACCACGCCGTTTAATCCCCGGGTATCTTTTTTTAGGGTAAGAATATTATAAAACTTTCGACCGCACAAACTACCCAATTCAGAAGATAAGGTATCAGCTGTGGCAGAGGCAAAACTTGCAGCAATCATCAAATTAAATAAGCTGTGCTGTTCGGGAACTAACCATGCAAGCAATCCCAGAATAGCTGCTGCCCCTGCATTCGCTATAACTTGTCCTGTTCTTCTTTTGCCTCTATCTTTTTCTTCTAATGCAAGCTGCGCTTTTACATCAATTTTAAAAGATGTAGCGAATGTGCCAAGTATAAAAAAAGCAGTCATCATTGCTATTCCGCCAAAGCCTGTACCAACAAATATAATCAGACCCAACAGGCCTCCTGTTAATGCTGCTTCCACAGTAAGCTTACCTGTTTTAACAGCTATAAACATACCTGTAATAAGGATGACTAATATTAATGCGTAATCAGGGATCAAAAATTCTTTATTGTTTATTTTTTCGTAACATACTGCATTGCCTACAGCCTGTTTTTATTGGTGAAGTTATAATTTCGTTTAATGAATGAATGAAAACAGATGGTACTAATTCCTCTCTGTAAGTTGAAGAGTATGAAACCTGTTTTAACAATAACTACAAAAAAGAGATCGAATTCCTTCTATAATTTTGCCTTTGAAATATGAAGAAAGTAGTTGCTTGTTTTTTACTGGTTTTATACTTAAGTTCCACTGCCGGTACTATTTGGACTTTTGCCTGTTGGGAAGAGTCAAGTTGTGAAGCTGTTCAGGAATTTAAATACAGTAATGCTGCTTTAAGTCATGAATTAACGAAAGAATGTTCTGATATTCATAATAAAGAACATTATGGAGTTACCTATAAGGCAAAAGTACCAAGAGCTAACGCATGTTCACTAATTTTTACAAACTGCATTTTCCCACAACGTACAAGTTATAGCAGGGCAATCGCAACTTCTTTACCGGTAGTTTTATATTCCCCATCTAAGTTTATTAAAAACTGCGTTCTAATAATTTGATACCCTCTGGTTTCATTTACTAATTATAGCTCAAGTAATGCTGTAAGATTAAAAAAATCATAGTCGGACGTCAAAATGGGATGTTTTGACAACTGGAGTTTACTATTCCTAATCTAAAGATTAATTTTTAAAAAAGTATCAATGAAAGCAAGGGCATTAACTCTATTAACAGGCTTTATTTTTATTTCATTTTTTTCAAATTCACAGTCTCGTGTTTATAACGCAGAAGTGAGTAAACCAACTAAATCAAAAGAGGTAACAAAGGGATACTACTCCATTTACAACAACATAGAAAAACTTCCTTCAGGATCACTGCAATTGTCCTACGGGCAGAAAAAGAAAGTAAGAGAAGCTGGAAAAAACATCTTTCCTAAGCTACAAAAAGGGTATTACGCAATAGGAAACAATCATACAGCCAATGGAATTGATTTACCTGATACAACTCCATTTTCAAAAGGAAAAAGGGTATATCCGGTAGTAACAAAAGGATATTATTCTATTGGGAGTAATGTAGAAAAATTGCGGAAATAACAACGAGATGTTTAGATCAACCCGCATTTTTTAAAGGGAAGTAGTGTGTCGTTGTTCTGCCAAAGTAATGTAGCGAATTCTATATTTTGCCATAGATATTCTGGGAAACCCGCGAATTTGCGGTAAATAAAGAAAGCCTCCTGTTTAGAGAGGCTTTCTTTATTTGCAAAAATAATATTAATCGCGATTTCTAAATCCTCCTTCTCCTCTAAATCCATCCCTGCCTCTATCGCCTCTTTCACCTCTGTCTCTGAACGTATCACGTTGTTGTGGCCCCTGCCGCTGACCATTAAACCTTCTTAAATTATATGTAAAGGATAACAAGAAGTATTGCGTAAGTACCTGGGTTCTTGTATCTACAATAGAATTCTGATCTACCGTTCGGGTTATGCTTTTGTTTTGATTAAGTAAATCATACACGTTAAACTTCAACTCGCCGCGCTTATTCTTCAACATTATCTTAGAAAGGCTTGCACCCCATAAAGGTATGGTTTGATTGTAGCCCGCTGATTGCCCCCGGTTTATACGTAAATCAAAGTCACTGCCTAACACCCATCCGCTTTTAGTTGAATAGGTGGGTTCTACAGCAAGAGATTGTGTAAAGTAGTCCCCGTTCTGGTCTTGATTGACCGTATATCTTACAAAATTAAAGGTGGAGGTACTTGAAAAGTTCATATCGAATCTTTCTTGCACGTTCATTGTCCAACGGAAAGTTTGACCAACAACATAATTATTCGTAAGAGATTTTACATCACTGCCCTTAAGATTATTTGCTGTAATAGTTTTGGATAACGTAATGTCCCTGTTAAAGGATAAACGGGTAGTAAGGTTAATATTGGACTTTGGCCTTTTTGTAGGAAAGCCATAATTAATAGAACCTGAAACATTAAATCCCCCACTTAAATTGATAGGCTTAATAAATTGTGCACCCGGGCCAAGAGTATCATTCTCTTCGGGTAGGAAAACTGAGTTTCTTGTTGAGTTTATAATATTGTAATTGCTAATGGCATTAGAAACAACACCACCGTTAAGGCTGATCAAAAAATTTCGAAAAGTAAGTGTATTAAAGTTGGTATAGCTCAGGTTGAAGTTATTGGAAAACTCTTGTCTTAAAGCGGGATTTCCGGTAGTGTGACGTAAGATATTTGTAACATTATCAATAACATCCTGTAATTGTGTAACACTTGGTTGACGCGTACTTCCACGATAGAAAAATCTAAAATTTTGTGTGCGCCTCTTACTATAGTGAAACGATAAAGATGGAAAGAGATTATTGAATGATTGACTCAAATAAGTCTTCCTTGAGAGATTGTTACTTGTTAAATCAGCATGCTGAACACCCATACCTACTGTATAATTCCACTGTTTATTTATTTGCCTTCTATAGTTCATACCCATACGATGAGAAGTGTTCTGGTTTTCAAAAATATTCGTAAGGTTGGAAACAAGAATATCATGTTTGCCATTTAGCCGGTTTAGGCTAAAAGTCTCCTGGTCAGAATTGTTTTGAGTATGGTTATAATTATAAGTCAATTCTAATTGCCCTTGTGTACCTATTGGCTCTGTGTAAGAAAGATTTCCTCCAAAGGTTTTTCCTTCTCTTTTAGTAGAACTTAATCGGTCGGTGGTGTCAAAGCCTGAAAAGGTCCTGTTATAAGTAATGTTTGTTCCGGTTCTATCGTTGGAACTTAATGACTGGTTTAAGTTGATGCTAAAAGTTCTCCCACGTTTAGCAAACTTGTGTCTGAATAAAATATTATTATCAAAATTATAGCCTGTGTTTTTAGAAGTTACAAAAGATGTTAAATCATTAATAGGCCTCACCTTGCCCTGTGTTGTTGTTGTTGTTGTCTGATTATTATTGTTTGTTTCCTGTGAGCTGAAGCTGGGCCGGATAACAAGTGAATTCATGGAATCAAAACGGTGCTCGATTTCAAAATTACCACGGTAATTCTTACTTATGTTATCAGAAACGTAGTTATTATCGCCAAATAATGAAGAATCGTTAGGTACAAATGTCTCCTGGAACCTGTCGGAACTGTTGGAAGTTTTTACGTTATTATAAAAGAAACTTCCATTGGCCAAAGTTTTTTTACTCCATACATCGCTATAATTTAATCCTCCTGCAAGGGTCCTCGAAATTCCCGTCTGATTATTTCCACCTCCAAAACTACCGCCACCAAAGTTCCCACCCCCGCCACGAGTTCCGCCGCCAAAGCTGCCACCACGATTTCCTCCACCTCCTAAACTCAGTATGTCGCGTAAAGAAAAGTTCTGCGTATTTATATTATTTGCTTGTCCAATAAGAGAGAATTGCCTATCGCCATTAAAACGGTTTAAACTCAGGCTGTTTGAATGCAGCACCCTGTTTGCAACACCACTATTGCTTTGGTTGCCAATAGCCCCGCCGGCACCAGCGCTGGCTCTTCCAAATACTCCTTTTCTGCGGTCTTTTTTAGTAGTAATGTTTATTATCTTTTCCCTGTTTCCATCGTCAAAACCACTAAAGGCACTCTGATCGCTTTGCGCATCAATTAACTGGATCTTATCAATCATATCAGAAGGAATATTTCTGGTAGCCATTTTTGGATCATCTCCGAAAAACCTTTTTCCATCCACCATTACCCTCGTTACTGCCTGGCCTTGTGCAGTTACTGCACCTTCCTTATCCACCTCAACTCCGGGCAGCTTTTTAAGCACGTCTTCCGCAGTTGAATTGGGCTTTGTTGCAAACATGGCAGCATTAAATTCGGTTGTATCGCCTTTAATAACAATTGGAGACGTACGCACCGTAACGTTCCCCAAATCTTTCGGCAAAGGGGTCATGTACATCGTTCCGGGATTGAAAATTAAGCTGTCCTGGTTAAGCGAAAACCTCTTTTCTATTTCACGAAATCCCTGGAAAGTAACATAAAAGATATGAGCGCCAAAAGGTACATTCTCAACTATAAAACTTCCATCAGCCTTTGATAATGCATAAGCGATAAGAGAGGAATCCTGCGGATTTAAAATGGAAACTGTAGCATCTTTTAAATTTTGCTGCGAGATTGAATCAATTAATTTTCCCTTAACTGTTCCTGCATTTTTTGCTTGTGCAAAAATTCCTGTAGAAAGCGCTAACAATACAAATAGCAGTGTGAATTTTTTCATGGCTAATGGTTTGCTCCGGTAACAAAAGGGAAGGTAGTTTAACGTGCTTCTAACCGGAAATGTAAACGGTAGAAATGCAGTTGGGATGGACGAATGGGAGATGAACTGATTTTGAATCTGATATAAATTGTGCCGGCATGTTAGAGGTTTACTCAATTACCTTAGCTTAAATTCGAATGATAGAAATAGCCTTATTACCAGCACCACTTCCAATAGCAATTATTTAACTGAATAAGTACTCCAAATCCTCTCGTGTAAGGTTCTTTACAAAGCCTGTGTCATCTGTAATCAGGTCAGCAGCAAGGGCTCTTTTCCTTTCCTGCAGTGAAAGTATCTTATCCTCAACCGTGTCTTTACAAATCATACGGTAAGCAAAAATATTTTTGGTTTGCCCAATGCGATGTGTACGGTCAATAGCCTGTTGTTCTACTGCAGGGTTCCACCACGGGTCCACTATGTAAACATAATCGGCGGCCGTCAGGTTTAAACCCACACCACCTGCTTTTAATGAAATAAGAAATACTCTGCAACTCTGATCGTTCTGAAAACTTTGGATTGCTTTTTCCCGGTCCAGGGGCGAGGTACTTCCATCAAAATATTCATACTTAATCTCTAACTCGTCTAGTTTTGCCCGTATTAATGCCAGCATACCGAGAAACTGTGAGAACACAAGTGCTTTATGATCACTTATGTTTTCAGTTATCTCCCTCACCAATTCGTCGAGCTTAATAGAAACATTAGGAAACTTCTCATCGTCTTTCATTATGGCAGGGCTATCACAAATCTGGCGAAGCTTCATTAAACCCTGAAGAATCGTTAACTGTGATTTGTTAATACCCTGTTCTTCCACAACTCCTAAAATTGACTCTCTAATATCATTTCGAAAAGCATCGTAAATTTTTCTTTGCTCATCACCCATTTCACAAAACAGAATCATCTCCTGTTTCTCCGGCAAGTCTTTAGCCACCTGCTCCTTGGTGCGACGGAGGATGAACGGAAATAACAATTTACGTAAATGCTCTTTTTGTTCCTGCTCACCTAACTTATCTATAGGTACCGCGAATTCCTGCTTAAAAAATTCCACAGAACCAAGCATGCCCGGGTTGAGAAAATTCATTTGGGCAAAAATGTCGAACGTATTATTTTGAAGCGGTGTACCGCTTAAGCACAGGCGGCTTTTAGCCTTAAGAAGGCATGCTGCTTTTGTTACTTTGCTGGATGGATTTTTAATTGCCTGGCTTTCATCAAGAATAATATAATCGAACTCGGGTTCTACAAAAGCTTTAATATCACTGCGAAGCGTACCATAAGTGGTTATGATTATATCAAAATTAAGATCAGTGATGTTTTGCTTCTCCCGTGCTCCGCCATGATGTATGTAATAGGTGAGTGTTGGGGTAAACTTCTTTATCTCATTCTCCCAGTTATACATTAAAGTGGTAGGGCAAACTACTAATGCCTTCAACCTGCCTTGTTCCCTGCGGAGATGATGGAGGAATGATAAGGCCTGAACAGTCTTGCCTAGTCCCATATCATCTGCAAGTATTCCACCCCACTTAACTTCATTAAGGTAATTCAACCATTGAAAGCCTGATTCCTGGTATGGGCGAAGGATCGGTTTAAGATGCTCAGGAGCATCCACTTTTTCAATGTTCTTAAATTCTTTTAGTTTATCGTAACGTTCTTCTAACTGAAAGAATAATTCTTCTTCATTCCGGGTTTCATACAGTTCTTCAATTATGCTAAAATGGTAACGGCTCAGCTTCATCTTTTCACTTTTGCCTTCACCCACTCTAAATAATAATGAATATTTTTTTATCCACTCTTCAGGTAAAATACCTAACGACCCATCCCCCAACTGAACAAATTGCTGTTTGTTTGCAAGCGCTTTTTTTACATCACTAACTGTTATTTTTTGATCCCCGAAAAGTATTTCAACTTTGGCATCGAACCAATCTGTATGACTGCTGATATAAATTTTTGTGGACGGTTTTGCCGTGTTGAATCTAAAGTTTTTTAGAGCTTCAAATCCAAGCACAGGTATGTCCAAATCTCTCATTGCATCAATAAAAAGAAAGAACCAGTTGTTCTTTAAAACGTCAGCTCCTTTAAGAACCAGATTATCTGAGTCATCAGGACGAATAAAATGCGAATGAAGGCTTTCAACCCTTTTTAAGAATGCCTGCTCTTCCTGGATGTTGCGTTGTATAACGAGGAGCTTATCTTGCTGAGGAATAATGATTTTTTCTTTATCCTGCGGTTTTACCTCATAACCTTTGTATAAAAACACGGGTTGAAATAAAAGATATTCACCCTTTTCTCTAAGCAATAATTTTACTTCCGGTTTAATATCTTTTATGTCTTCACGCTTAACATTGTTGAATTGGATATTGTATTCCTTAGCTAAAGGCAAAATCATTTGCTGTAGTTGGTGTGCCCACTCTCCTGCTTCAATTTTCATTTTTCCCGATGGTAAAAACTTCTCTACGAGTAAAACATCTTTTGGGTTTTGCCATAAGAAACAGGTATGATGATGCATAAACAAAAGCGGGGAATTGCTTTCATTTTCTGTTACCGGCGCCTCTATATGATTAACTTTTGCAAACGCCGCCATCTCGTAAATACCATCGAGGTAATTAATATTGAAATTTAAAACAGCAGGCTCTTCACTTAAATGAACCTTTTTAAGGTTGGCGGTTGTAAAAGTCTTTAGTTCAGGTAAATAAAAATTGAAATGAGCATTTGCATCGGCAAATATTTTTTTGTAACGAGGATACAAAAACTCTACAATCAGATGCCGTGTTTCCTCCGGCAAGTCATCGTTATGCTGTTGAATGATGTTTTCCCATATACCACTAAAAGGCGAATTGCGGTTAAGGTAGCGGCTCACTTCGCCTGATTGAAACTTGCGTAATTGTTGCACGAGCATTTTATCATCATCGCTAAAAACCTCGGTGTTAATATATTTTGCAAGGTCAAGCTTTTCTGTTTTTCCTGTAAATGCATTTCGTTCTTCATTCGGTTCTCCTTGTATGCCTTCTACTAGTATAAAAGGGTATTGCTGGTCATTCTCAACGAACACCAATCCCAATTGCATGGGGGCAGGTTTTTGCACTTCTTCAGCAACTTCTTCAATAGCTTCGGACGAAGCCAATACAGGTTTGCGTTGCAAGCCGACTGCTATTGGTGCAATGCGCTTGATAGAAGAATCCAAAACCCGAAGAAAGGGCTTCCCGTCTTTATAGGCAAACTCAAATTTTCCTTTAAGATCATCGCTTAACGAATATCCGTAAGCTTCCAGAAGCTTATTTTTCTCTTTATCCCAATTACGTATACTGTCGAAATAGTTTATCCCATACCTCATGAATAATTGAACAAGTAAAACCGTTTTATGTACACATAAAGGATGCTTATCGTCGCTTTGGCAAGGGCAACTGGTATCGAAATTTCTTTCTTCATTTTTTTGAATAACCACCTTAAAAACTTCGCCTTCGTAATTCACTTCTGCTTTTACACGCTCATCTTTTGCTTCAATAATGTTTGCTTTATTGTTTTGAAGATATTCTTCGGCCTGGGCATACGACCTGGGAGAGGCAAGTAGGCGTATCATCTTAAGGTCGAGCTGCTTCATCTTTACAACCGTATGCTTTTGATCGTACAGGAGATCTTTTTCGTTAAGCATATTCCTGTCCAGCAACTCCTGTAATTGAAATAAGGCGCCTGCTTCGTGTCGGCAGATTTCTCCAAGATTATAAGGGCAACTGCATCTTAACGATATAGTTGAAGCATCCTTGAACTTATTAATGTTAACACGATAAAAAGTTGCATAGCTATCGTCTTTTACACGAAAGATAACACCGCCCATCAGGTCATCATATTCCACTAGTTCAACATTACCTGTAGCATGAATTTTCTTTCCCCGACGAATTACTTCATCTGTTCCGTTATTATAAATATGTTTTATTAAATGGGGTAAAGCCATGAATAGTTGATGATGTATTTATTTGGTTGACAGGTGACAGTGCACAGTTGATAGAGCGAGTATTCTAGTAGCTTTTCTCTGTCATCCGACATCTGTAAACTGTCATCTTTTTCAGAAAAGGGCAATTCACAAAAGTAAAGGAAAGCTTTCACCTTTTAGGGCGAATGGAAAAGATGTAGAAGAAAAGTTTGTTAAGAGTCATAGTTGGGAGATGACAAATGATAGATGACTTCAGACAGATCAACCCGATAATACTTTCTCTGTCATCTTTCATAACGGTTGTATAGGAATGAACACGTTAATCGCTTTTCTTTTCGGTTTAACTTCTGTGTACGATCAACTGTTGAGAACAACCAGGTCTCCGTTATGATATACAGGTAGCACATTTGCAATATCAGGAGTTACACAATATTCAAGATCTTTTTGCAAACCATATGCAGCAAGCCGGTGATAATGAGTAGTGTTCTTAATAAAATTATGCATATCGTTTTTATGCAACTGATACATTGTTTGAGCCATTAAGCTTGCATCGCAATGAATAGTGAAATGTTGATTGATCTGACTAAGGACAGCGCCTGCAAACAATGTATCTTCAAGATTAAAGAGGTCTTTCCAACCCGAGCAGGCAAGGATAACATTTTTCTCTTGTTCGAGCAGGTGGGTGCAAACTGCACTCAGGTTAACAAAGGCACCTGTAATAACTTCTATAGCTCCTTTTGCTAAAGCCATGTGTAAAAGTTTTGTGCCGTTTGTTGTAGTTAAAACAAGTGTTTTACCTGTAATAAATTGTTTATGATATTCAGCCGGTGAATTCCCGTATTGCAGTCCTTCAATTACCTTTCCGTCTCTTTCGCCTGCCGTAACAGCATTTTCAATTTCACTGCCTATCCGCTTACAATCATCTACTGCCGAAACGGGAATCACCCTCGATGCTCCATTATATAATGCTGTTGCAACGGTGGAGGTTGCTCTGAAAACATCAATAATAACCACAACGGCATCCTTTAAATCATATAATTGTAGGAGGGCAGGAGAGAGGACTGTAGAAATTTTTGGTTTTTTAGTCATGGCGGGCAAAGATAGATAGCAGATTAAGATGATTAGCCGATATGTTCCACATTAACGGAGCATAAATTCGTTAGCTTTTTATACCCTTGTATTTAATCTCTACTTCTGACACGCCTGCATCTATCATTTTAATTTTTCTTGCTGCCTTTTTGCTTAAATCAATTATTCTTCCGGCTGCAAAAGGGCCACGATCGTTAATACGAACTTTTACCATTTTACCATTTGATACATTCTTTACAGTAACCTTTGTGCCGAATGGTAACGACTTATGTGCCGCAGTTCTTTTGCTCTGACTAAATGTTTCTCCATTCGCCGTTGCTCGTCCTGTGAACTTATCTGCATAATATGAAGCTTTACCCTTTTCAACTATTTTAGAACTGCAGGAGACTAAAGTTGCAATTAAAAAAACTACTGTCAATCCTTTATGCAGAAGCATACAATAAATAGATTTTACACGAAAGGTTCCCTTAATGGATTAGGACAAACAGGTTGACTATTCATTTTATTTCTACTTCTTACTTTATGCAAATGGAAACTTTACCACTTTTGCCTCTAAATTTTTATCGCGAATCTTAATATAGATTTTAGAGTCAATAGATGAATACTCCTTTTTTGCATAACCAAGACCGATTGCCTTAGATAATGAAGGAGCTTGTGTTCCGCTTGTTACTTCACCTATTTTGTTTCCCTCCTCATCCGCTATTTCATAACCATGACGTGGTATGCCTCTGTCAATCATTTCAAACCCAACCAGCTTTCGCTTTATTCCATCTGCCTTTTGCTTTTCTAATATTTCCCTTGCTGTAAAATGCTTCGTAAACTTAGTTATCCACCCCAATCCACCTTCTAATGGAGTTGTTGTGTCATCAATATCATTTCCATATAAACAATATCCCATTTCTAAACGAAGAGTATCTCTGGCTCCTAAGCCTATTGGCTTTATTCCTTGTGGAGAGCCTGCTTCAAAAATAGCTTCCCAAATAGTATTTGCATCATTCCCTTTATCTTCAAAATAAATTTCAACACCTCCGCTACCCGTATATCCGGTGGCACTTATAAGCACATTATCAACGCCTGCAAAAGTTCCTTTTACAAAAGTGTAATACTTTAGGTTCAGGATGTCTATACCGGTTAAAGGCTGTAGAATTTTTGTAGCATTTGGTCCTTGTATGGCCAGCAGGCAGGTTTTTTCACTAATATTATGCATCTCAGCGTCCTTTGTATTGAAGCTGCTTATCCAGTTCCAGTCTTTATCAATGTTGGACGCATTCACGACGAGCATGTATACCTTGTTTTCTTCGATGCAATAAACAATAAGGTCATCAACAATACCACCATGTTCATTAGTGAGGCAACTATATTGTGCTGTGCCTGCAGTTAACTTACCTGCATCATTTGTTGTTATTCTTTGAATAAGGTCTAATGCATTCTCTCCTTTTAAAATAAATTCACCCATATGGCTTACATCAAATACCCCTGCATTGTTTCTTACTGTGGCATGTTCATCATTGATGCCTGTGTAACTAATAGGCATAAGGTGTCCGGCAAACTCCGCCATTTTTGCTCCCAAAGCTTTATGCTTCTGGGTGAAAGGAGTATTCTTCATTTGTAAAGTTTGAAGGCAAAAATAGGAGATTGATCGAATGTGCGAATGCGAGAATGTGCAAATGTGCAAATGTGCGAATGCGAGAATGTGCAAATGTGCGAATGCGAGAATGTGCAAATGTGCAGATGAAGGAATATGAAATCGGGCAAAGCGTGCTAATACCTAAGTTATAGGATGTGTAAATGACTATATGAAATAAAGGCCTTTTCCGAATATTGTAATAAATGGAATTGATACAAAAGGGAAGGGCTCTACCCAATACATGCAGCGGAGCCCTTGTTTCCCAACTTCAACCGAATTTATAATGCGAATTTGATCATAAGCAAATCGTTGATGCCGGATGGTACGGCGGTAATATTATTATTTCCTCCAGGCCTTTTTCTTCTTTCTATCTTTTTAGGTGTGCCGGGGTTAGCAGGTGCAGGTGTTTCATACCGATACCGGGTACTGTCAGTAGCTTTTTGCAGTTCCCTGTCTATTTCCTCAAGTTCTTTTATTTTCTGCTGCTTTTCTTTTTCAATTTGTTCCCGGCTTTTCCTGAATTCCTCTATTGCCTCATTGCTGTTATCGTTGCTATCATCTTCATCCTGTTCGTCTTCTTTCTTTTGTTTGTTTACTCTTTCCAGGCCATTTTCTGTCATTACGTATTCTACATTATGTCTCCATCTTAAAGATTCAGACTCCATACCGTTTTCCCAATCCCATGAATTATTATCACGGCCAAAAGGTAATCTTACATCGTTGCCCCAGCTTACATTTTCATTTATATAAATCCTTTTCCCAACCGGAACAGCTACCGTTACAATTACTTGCTGATTACGAAATTTGTCTTGCCTGGTAATGGCTATTCCTTTATCTAAAGACAATACACTGTCGTTTTGCACGATATTGAAATTGATTCTTGCAGCCAACCTTCCTGCCTGTGCTTTACTATCGCCATTAGCCATTTTTACCAAAAAAACCTGGAAGCTATCAGTAGAAGATTTAGTAATTCTGAGGCGAATATTTTTCACAAAAACAGAATCCTCTTCATAGAAATTAAAGGGCTCGAACTCTAACCAATCGTTGTTATAATACTTATGCATTGAGGCTGTTTTTATCTCCAATTTTGCCACATTCTGATTTGGAAGTGCAACCACTTCTTCAACCGGAGAATTTCTATAACGGAAGTCACTTCCCACCGATACCAGAAGGTTAACAAAGCAGATTAGGCCCAATATCCAAAGCGACAGGAAGGTAAGGCGAATAATTCCCCTGCTGCCTCTCTTGCCCATAATTCTTCTTATAATACCGGTAACAATTGCAATTACCGGAACCCAAATAAAGAAAAGGAGAGTGCCCCATGCAAGAACCTTTTGAAAACCATCGTCAAGTACATAGGAATAAGCAGGCAGCAAACCAGTAAGTACTACCCCAAAGCCAAACAATGAGGCAACAATAGCAAACAGAACACAGCCTACAATGAAGTAAACAAAAATTTTAATGAGCACTCCAATTACATGCGCAATGCCACCTCCCGTTCTTTTTCCTGCTGTAGTTGCCACTGCACCCACGCGTTTTCCTGCACTGCTTATATTTTCGCCCACTACCTGAGCTCTTTCTTTTAGTTCGCTGCCAAAAGCCTGGGCAAAGAGTTCAACAGATAGGTTGGAAATGAAGGGAGAAAAAGTAGACCTTAACAATATTAAGTCAACTATCCAAAGCGACAGGAAGGTAAGGCGAATAATTCCCCTGCTGCCTCTCTTGCCCATAATTCTTCTTATAATACCGGTAACAATTGCAATTACCGGAACCCAAATAAAGAAAAGGAGAGTGCCCCAT
>MWVX01000215.1_pt1 | contig 16570 bp, 13 predicted proteins | sample 1047311 | NCBI WGS metagenome assembly MWVX01 (sample SAMN06349984, study PRJNA376086) | soil metagenome | isolation source: MtG-4 sample Antarctic (ecotone) soil | place: Antarctica | collected 2015-01-13 | reverse complement strand
TCGATAATTTCATCACTCGCCCAAACGGCGCGGTTAACTGGCTGTTTATGGAAGGCGAACATATGACGGATTTTGCCGAATACAGCAAATTTTTTATCGGGTAAAAAATAATTAAATCAGCGAATAGCTTTTTCGTACCAATCTTTCCAGGATTCTTTTCTTTTCGAAGCGAGGAAAATAAAAAAAGGATGCGTCAGCAGAAGCGTTTTCCACACGCTCATTTTATCGAAACGTCTTGAGGAAGTTATGACTTTCGGGTTTTCCATGAAATACAAATAGCCGGTATTTTGGGCGGCATACTTTGACAAATGCCAGTAAAATTTAACATCTTCGCCCATATAAGTACTTTGGTCGTAACCGTTTATTTCAAAAAATACTGATTTTCTACAAAACTGCATCGCTCCTTGTTTCATATTGAAAATTTTTCCCCAAAATTTCCAACCTACTAAATAAAATCTCACCCATTTCCGCTCAAATTTTTCATAATCAACGGCAACTGCGCCGCCGAGACATCTTTCGTCGTGCATCGCATCAATGATTTTTTGGAAAAGTTCCCTCGGAACAAGCGTGTCTGCGTCAATAAAAATCAAAACATCACCGCTCGCGTTATTTGCGCCCGTGTTTCTCACCTGAGCAATATTGTGCTTTTTTTCCGTAAAGACTATTGCTCCGAAATCTTTTGCGATTTGCGGGGTTTTGTCTTCGCTTTCGTTGTCAACGACAATTATTTCCGCTTCCGAGTCAATATCTGCCAATCCCGCACCGATTTTTTCGAGCGTGGCGAATAAATATTTCTCCTCATTGTAGGCGGGAATAATGATTGAAATTTTCATAAGCTTTTTGGCGACTAGACAAAGTTATACGGCAAAAACTAAACTAAAAACTTTGTAAAATTAAACAAAATTTTAATATACGGAGATTATAAGCATTTTATGAATGTAACAGCTACCAGTGTTCGCAAAGGAATGGTGATTATCGTTGAAAACGCGCCCTGCAAAGTAATGGAGTTTCGTCATATTACGCCCGGAAAGGGAAATGCCGTCGTACAAACCCGAGTCAGAAATCTGATCACGGGAAGTTCCTTCGACCACCGTTTTCGTTCAAACGAATTGGTTGAACGCGCAACCTTAGAACAGCACGATATGGAATATCTTTACTCGGACGGTTCCGAGCATCACTTTATGAACACTGAAACTTATGAGCAGGTTGCGATTAGCGAAGAAGATTTAGGCGATGCGGCGCAATGGTTGATGGCGGGTTTGAAGATTCAAGTTGAATTTTATAACGGTTCACCAATCGGCATTGAACTTCCGTCTTCGCTTGATTTGGTCGTGACGCAAACCGATCCGGTTTTAAAAGGCGCAACCGTTTCCAATTCAAATAAACCGGCTAAACTCGAAAACGGCGTCACGGTGACGGTTCCGCCATTTATTGTCGAAGGCGAACGCATACGCGTCAATCCGACCGAATCAAAATACGTGGAAAGAGTCAAATAAAAAGTTCAAAGTTGAATGTGCAAGGTTATGATTGCTTTGAAACTTTAAACTTTGAACTCTGAACTTTGAACTATGTTCCTGCTTTACAGCCTTCTTTTAACAATCGGTTTTGTTGTTCTGCTTCCGCGCTTTCTTTTTGACGCTGTTCGCAAGGACAAATATGCTGCGGGATTTTGGCAAAGACTCGGGCTTTTACCTGAATTTGTTCCAAATGAAAAAGACGTTTTGTGGATTCACTGCGTTTCCGTTGGGGAAACAAATGCGGCGCGTCCGCTTGTTACGGAATTAATCAACAATTTCCCCGATTATCGGCTTGTCGTTTCCACCACGACCAGAACTGGTCAAAAACTCGCCCGCGAAATTTTTGCCGGAGAAGCTGACTTTATCTTTTTTTTCCCATTTGACTGGCGTTTTTCCGTCCGGCGTGTGTTGAAAATAATAAAGCCGTCAGTTGTTCTGCTAATGGAGACTGAATTATGGTTTAATTTTTTGCGTGAAGCCAGTAAAAGCGGTGCGAAAATCGGTATCGTCAACGGCAGATTGTCGAAAAAATCAGTTGCGCGTTATCTTTATGTCCGAAAATTTGTCGCCCGTGTTTTAAGCTTCGTTGATTTAGCTTTGATGCAGGAAGAAAGAGACGCAAAGCGGTTAATACAGCTTGGAATTGACGCCGAAAAGGTAAAAGTCACGGGTAATATTAAGTTTGACCAAAAATTCGATGAAGGTGAAAACAATTTAACCCGAGGACTTCGGGATCGATTTCGTATTTCAAAAGATGCGCCCTTAATAATTGCGGCAAGCACCCATGCGCCGGAAGAAAAGTGGATTTTGCAGGCTTTTAGCGATGTTCGGCAAAATACGAAAGGGAAATTGCCGCGTCTTTTGATTGCGCCGAGACATCCCGAAAGATTTGAGGAAGTTGCTAAACTTATCAAAGAAATGGGTTTAGAATTAGCGCGGCGTTCGCAAAAAATATCTGAACAGGATTATTCGGCGGAGGTAATTCTTCTCGACAGCATCGGTGAACTCCGCGCGGCGTATCATTTGGCTGAAATTGTTTTTGTCGGCGGAAGTTTAATACCGCACGGCGGACAAAGTATTTTAGAACCGGCAATTGCACAGAAAGCAATAGTTACAGGGTTTTACACAATGAATTTTGATGCCGCGACCAATGAATTTTTGGAGCATAATGCGCTCGTTCAATTGCCTCAACTAAACGAAAATGAAATCTCAAGTAAACTCGCTGGAACATTTTTAAATCTTTTGCAAGATGCGAAAAGGCGTGAGGAATTAGCAAGAAATGCTTCTTCTGTGATGGAAAAAAATCGCGGAGCAACTACAAAGACAATTGAGTTGCTCAAACCTCTTCTGCAAATTTCAGACAAATAATGATTTTTATCTTCTTCTTTTTCGCAGCAATTTTAGTTTTTCTCGGCTACAAATCATTGCGCGGCGGAATAGATTATCTCAACTTTTTCAAGCGTGAACTTGCCAAACCTCGTTCAAATTTCACGCCTTTTGTTTCAATAATTGCGCCGTGCCGCGGAGTTGACGAAGATTTATCAATTAATCTCTCCGCACTTTTCAATCAGGATTATCCGAGTTACGAAATTGTTTTTGTGGTTGATGAGACGACGGATGAATCTGTTTCAATTATAAAAAGTTTAATCAACGAGCACGACGTAGAAGCGCAGAGAAACGAAAAACAGAAAACATCTAACGGAAAATCTCAAACAACCGATTTTCTATTTTCCACTTTACATTTTCCATTTTCTTCACTTGTCTCTGCCGGAAAAACAACTGATTCGAGCCAAAAAGTTCACAACCTGCGGCACGCTGTTTTAGAAGTTAACCAGACGAGCGAAATTTTTGCTTTTGTTGATTCCGACGCACGTCCGAGCGCAGATTGGTTGAGAAATCTGGTCGCCCCTTTGCAAAACGAAAGCGTCGGATGCACAACCGGTTATCGTTGGTTTATTGCAAAACAGAGTGGAATTTCTTCGGCGTTAAAGTCGGTCTGGAACGCCTCGATTGCTTCGGCACTCGGCGCAAACCCCAAAAACAATTTTTGCTGGGGCGGTTCAACGGCAATTCGGCGCGAAACGTTTGAGAAACTGGAAATCCGTGAAAAATGGCGTGGAACGCTCTCTGATGACTATGTACTAACGAGGGCGATGTACGAGGCGGATTTGAACGTGTACTTTGTGCCGCAATGCTTAACTGCTTCGATTGCAGACTGCTCCTGGCGGGAACTGCTCGAATTTACCACACGCCAAATGAAAATCACGCGGGTTTACGCGCCGCATCTGTGGAAAGCTTTGCTCGTCGGGTCATTTCTTTTTTCGTCGGTTTTTTGGACCGGCGCGTGTTTATTATTATTTCTTTCAGGTTGGGAATTTTGGCTGACTCTGGCATTTGTGTCGGTGATTTCGGCGCTCGGTGTCAGCAAAGCGCGGCTCCGTCTGAGAGCTGTGAAATTAATTTTGAAAGATTACGAAAATGACTTAAATAGCCAATTTCTCCCGCAAATCACGCTCTGGACGTTGACGCCGATTCTCTTTTTTTACAATTGTTTGTGCGCCGCTTTTTCGCGAAAGATTGTCTGGCGCGACACCGGATACGAATTGAAATCGCCGTCTGAAACTGTCATTATAAAGGGCAGTAATTGAAGATGGCGCAATAGGGATTACTTTTACAACGGATTAGAAAAATCCTTTGATTCAATATACGGGAGAACCAAATATGATTAAAAATCTTCTCGGCGAAGACGAAAATCAAATTAGCGAAATTAAATCTGAAAGTGAAGTAAAGTTGAATGTGCCGGAATCAATCGAGGAAGTTTTGTACGTTCAACCCGTTGAGCCGAAAATTGATGACGCTCATCCATTTACGGGTGATGAATCCGAAGTTGAAAAAGAAACAATTTTTCAAAGCGATTTCAAAGCCGAGTCTCCAGCCGAAACTATTCGGAAAAGCGGTTTAGCGTATGCGGCGGCAATTACGCTCGTCGGCGCGGTTGTTTTTATGCTGATTATCGGTTGGTTTGTTGACTTATTGGTGGGTAGTTCGCCGTGGGGAATTGTCGGCGGAATAATTTTAGGTTCGGCAATCGGTTTTTATCAATTTTTTAGGTTGACCTCGCAGATTCTCAAAAATAAAGATTAATTTGAGAAAAAATGCACAAATAACCGTTCACGTTTTGAAAAAATCGTATTTTCTTTGTAAAATCATTGTTTCGCAATGAGTGGAAACTCAGAACCATCTATCGCCGAACAGGAAACGATTGCTCAGCTTTCGCATAAACGAATTTTATTTATTATGGGAATTGTCGCGGTCTTAGGCGGTTTTGCGGGTTTTATATTTGTTTCGCACGATTTCGGATTAGGTTTTTTACTGGGCGGTATTTTGTCTTTAATCAATTATTACTGGTTGAAGAAATCGCTCAAAGGAATTTTTGACAAAGCAATCACGGGCGATAAACCTCGGTTTTTAGCGACGCGCTATTTTTTGCGATATGTTTCGTTCGGCGCAGTTTTAACAATCGTTTATTTAACCGAAATCGTGCCGGTTGTCGCCGTGCTTTTAGGTCTGGCAAGTTTTGCTTTAGCGATTATTATCGAAGCCGTTATACGTTTATTTTCATCGGTTTTTAAGAAGGAAGTTTAAGAATGTTTTTATTTGCAGAAGGCGGTCATCATACACCGCTCATCGTCGAATTCATCAATCATTATCTGGGCGAGCCGGTTTTAAGATTTCAGTTGGCTTATACCTATCCGGCTTGGCAATGGCTATTCGATAAGTTGGGAGTCAAAAACACTCCCGAAGCCGTTTTTGGCGAATACACGGCGGAAAACGCAATTCCGTGGTATACGATTATGTTCGTCATTGCTTGCATTTTGACAATGGTCGCCATTTGGATTTTCAAGGGAAAACTTTCCGGAGATGACCCAAAGCCCGGACAGCTTACCCTGGAAGCCGGATTTTTAGCGTTAAAGGATTTAATTACCTCGGTTGTCGGCGAACACGGTTATCGTTATTTTCCGGTTGTCGCCACATTCGCCGTGCTGGTTTTGATTTCCAATTTGATGGGGATATTCCCGCTCTTTATGTCGCCGACAGCTTCGGTCAACGTCACCCTCGCGCTCGGCATTTCATCCTTTGTTTATTATAACTACGTCGGCATTCACGAAAATGGACTCATCAACCACTTGGCGCATTTCGCCGGACCGAAACTACCTCTTCTGATGGCGATAATTATCACGCCGTTGATTTTCGGTATCGAACTCGTCAGTAGTTTGATTCGCCCGATTACGCTCGGTGTGCGACTATTTGCCAACATGTTTGCCGATGAACAAATCTCAAGTCAAATCTCAGGCTTAGCTCCGCCGTTCACGCAGTTTTTGCTGCCGGTGGTGCTGATGCCGTTAGCGGTTTTCGTAGCGTTCGTGCAAACATTGGTATTCACTCTACTTTCAATGATTTATATTAGCGAGGTTTCACACGCGCCGCACGAGCATACGCACGGTGGAGAACATTCTGAGGTAACCGGCGAAGCAATTGCGACGGCGCCCGTTTAAGGATTTTGGATTTGGGATTGCGGAATTACCGCAAATTCCCAGTTTTTAATAAGCTATTGGTGTTGATTGATAAAGTATCTAAGTTAATCTGTGGGCGCCTGTAGTTTCATTTACCAAAAGGTTTTTTGAAGGCTTTGACAAAACTAATAAAAAAAACTTGCATTTAATACGCGAAAATGCCCGCACGCGACAGGAGCCTCGTCTCTAAGGAGTCGAAAACGAGCGCATACCGGAAGCGAGGCGAAATTATACACAGAGCCAAGTTTTTATAAAAAGTTTTTGCCTAAAGTCTTCGCAATTTAAATAATAAAAAATAGGAGACAAAAAATGAACAAATATAAATACTTTTTCTTTTCCGCCCTTGCGCTTTTCGTAATGGCGCTTCCCGCCCTCGCTCAAGGCGGCGCAGGCGGGGCAGACAACGAATCAAGCGTTGCCGCTAACAGAGCTCTGGCAACCGGTCTGGGTGTCATCGGTTTTGGTTTAGCGGCAGGACTTGCCGGCATCGGGCAGGGTCTGGTCGGCTCAAAAGCGGTAGAAGGCGCGGCTCGTAATCCGGGCGCGGCGGGAACCGTCCAAACGCTGATGATTATTGGTTTGGCGCTTATCGAATCACTCGTGTTGTTTGCGCTGCTTATTGTTTTCGTCAAATTATAAACGGAAGCGAAAACTTTTCTTGTGCGGATAAAGTCTTTCGGCTTTGTCCGCATTTTGTTTGTATCAAAAAGCTAAAGGGCTTATATTACAACTTGGCGCAAGATTTTTGAATCGAATCGTTTTTTAAGACGTGTAAGATTATCAAAAATAAAGATAGGAAAAAGAGATTTTTCTCCTGGAATATTAAAATGTCAGACAAATTTATCGGGCAGACTTTAGCGGACAAATACAAAATCGAAGAAGTGCTGCGGGAAGGCGATTCGGGCAAAATTTATCGCGGAACGCACCTTTCGATGGAAAAACCCGTGACCGTTAAGATTCTTTCGCCGATCCTCGCTTCGGATGAAAAGGTCGTCAAACAATTTTCTTCGGAAGCACGGACGATTTCGCGCATCACGCATCCGAATATTTTAAATGTAACGGACTTCGGCTCAGATAAAAACGGCGCGGTCTACCTTGTTTTGGAAGATTCGACTGGCGAAACGTTAAAAGACGCGCTTGCCCGCGAAGGAAAATTCACCGTCGGGCGAGCAGTGAAGATTGCCGTGCAGACTGCGATTGCGCTTTCCGCCGTCCACACAAGCAGCTTAATACACGGACATTTAAGTAGTGAAAATATATTATTAAAAGATACGGCGGGTGAATTTGAATCCGTCAAAGTAATGGACATCGGCGCGGTTTCCGCCGAAGAAAACAATTTATCGGTTGACCCTGCTTCTGCTGTTTCCGCTAAAAACCTAAATTATTCATCCCCTGAACAAAACGCTTCGAATGCTGAAATTGACGAACGCTCCGATATTTATTCGCTGGGCGTGATTTTGTACGAAATGCTGGCTGGCGAAGTACCTTTTGTTGCCGAAACGTCCGCCGAATTGATAAAGAAACAAGCGGAAAATCCGCCGCTTCCGCTTTCGGCATTCCGAACCGACTTACCCGCAAATCTTGAAACGGTAGTCTTAAGAGCATTAGCCAGAAATCCTGAAATGCGTTACCAAACCGCTAGTGAACTAGCCAGGGATTTAAATAATGTTTCCAGCGGTAATTTTAATGAACAGGTTGTAAATATTCCGCAATATACAAAGCCGATTGAGAACACAAACAATAATTTGTGGAAAACGGCGTTTGTCGTACTGGCGGGAATTTCTCTTTTGGCAATTGGGATGATTTATGCAACCTCGGTTAAACAGACTGATCCGTCGACGCAACTGCAAACCGATGCTAACGGTCAGCCCGTCCAACCGCTTAATCCGGCGACCGGAATGAACGAACAAGGCATGGCGAATATGATGCCGTATCCGGTGCCGCAGACCGGCGGCGTGATGGGCGATGCAAATACGGTTCTCCAGCAAAGTATGCCAAACGGCGATGGTTTCGGCGACGGGTACAATCCGTGGGCGCGAGGCGGCGCTCCGCCGTCGGGCGCTCCGCCGCAACAATTTATTCCGCCCGGCGGACAAATGATTGACCCGAACAACCCAAACAGTATCTTTATGCAGGATAGTAACGGTGTAATTTATCAGCAGATTCCTATTCCGGCAAACTCAAATATCAACGCTAACGTGCAGTCCCCCGCGCCGACAGCTACTCCGAAAGGAGGTAAACCTCCGGCGAACGCTAACACGCAGCCTACGCCGGTACCTGCGGGTACACCGAAAACTGCGCCGGAAACCAAACCGACGCCGGCTGCCGTCGCTCCCAAAACTGAAAAGACACCTGCGGCTAAACCGCCAGAAAAACCAAAAACAACTCCGCCCGCTTCGAGCGAAAAACGCAATGAAAGCGGTCAGCAATAGGAAACATAACGATTTTGGATTTTAGATTTTGGATTTTGGATTGGCGAGTGTGAATTGTTTGAATATTTTCTGTTTTTAAAAAATAAGAATTGCGATTAAAAATAATATTTTGTAGCAGACTTTAATATTGTGCGAACGGTAGCAAAAGCCCGCGCGAATCTAAATCTCTTGACTCATAATTCTTAATTCTTAATTCGTAACTGCTCTAAAATCTGCCGCGCTTTTTCGATTAAATTTTCTTCCTTTGTAGATACTTTCAAAATACCGCTCGGAGAAAAACTTGCACCTTCATTACCTGCTAAAAAGTCTGTTAGTTTGTTCGGTGAAACTTTGGCGTTTTGGTCGAGTTTGATAGCAAATCCGTCGGTTGTTTTATCAACAGATAAAACATGCATTTTCTCAGCGATACGGCGGAGACGCGCGTATTCAAATAAATTTTCCACCGATTCGGGCGTTTTACCGTAACGATCTTGCAGCTCCGCGAAAATTCTTCGCAAATCTTCTTCAGTTCCGGCTGATGAAATACGCTTATATGTCCGCAGGCGCTGCGCGGTTTCATTGATGTAATCGTTCGGAATCGAAACGTCCGCGCCGAGATTAAGGGAAACGCTTGTTTCGTCTTCGATTTCTTCGCCTTTGAGTTCCTGAATCGTGCGTTCGAGCATTTTTGTATAAAGATCAAAACCGAGCGCATCGAGCTGACCGGATTGCTGACCGCCAAGAATATTGCCCGCGCCGCGCAGCTCTAAATCTAAAGCCGCGATGCGAAAGCCCGCGCCTAAATCGGAAAATTCTCGAATCGCGCTCAGACGTCTTTTGGCAATCGGCGTCAATTCCTGTTCCGACGGAATCAAAAGATACGAATAAGCGCGACGGTTTGAGCGTCCCACTCGCCCGCGAAGCTGATAAAGCTGTGAAAGCCCGTAATTATCGGCGCGGTTGATGATAATCGTGTTCGCGCGCGGAATGTCGATGCCGTTTTCAATAATCGTCGTCGCTACCAGAATATCGAACTTAAAAGCGATAAAGTCGAGCATTGCCTGTTCCATCTCTTTTTCGTTCATCTGTCCGTGCGCGACGATAATCCGCGCGTTCGGCACAATTTTTTGGATGTGCGCGGCAATCGTGTAAATCGTTTCGACGCGGTTGTGGATAAAAAAGACCTGACCGCTGCGCGCCAGTTCGAGTTCGATAGCCGATTTAATAACGTTTTCGCTAAACTGCACAACCTGCGTGTTAATCGCTAAACGGTCGCGAGGAGGAGTTTCAATCACAGACATATCACGCATTCCGAGCAGCGACATATTCAGAGTGCGCGGAATCGGCGTGGCGCTTAGCGTCAGAACGTCAACTTTCTTTTTCAGATGTTTAAGTTTTTCTTTATGCCCTACTCCGAAACGCTGTTCTTCGTCAACGACAACCAAACCGAGTTTCGGCAACTTAACATCATTCGACAAAATTCGATGCGTTCCGATTAAAATATCCACTTCGCCCTTTTCAGCTTTTTCGACTACTTCCTTTTGTTCTTTTTTTGAACGGAAGCGTGAAAGAAGCTCGATTTTTGCCGGAAAAGCGGCGAATCTCTGCTTAAAGGTTTCAAAATGTTGATACGCCAGAACGGTGGTCGGCGTTAAAATGGCAACTTGTTTATTATCCATTATCGCCTTAAATGCGCCGCGCATCGCCACTTCCGTTTTTCCGTAACCGACATCGCCGACCACAAGTCTGTCCATCGGTACAGGCGTTTGCATATCGCCTTTCATATCTTCAATTGTAGAGGCTTGGTCAACCGTCAATTGATACGGAAAAGCGTCTTCAAATTCGATTTGCCACGGCGTATCTTCTGAAAAAGCGAAACCTTCAACGAGCTTTCTCTCGGCGTAAAGCCGCAGAAGTTCGTCCGCCATATCACGCATCGCGCGTTTGGCTTTCGCCTTTGTTTTCTGCCAGCCGATGCTTCCCAGACGGTCAAGCGTCGGCTGCGCCGCTTCGCCCGATGAATAACGCGAAACAAGGTCTAATCTTTCAACCGGAACAAAAAGTTTGGTATTTTCGGCGTAGATTATCAGCATAAATTCACGCGACACACCGCCGGTTTCCAGTGTCTGTAAACCTTCAAAACGTCCGATTCCGTGGTCTACATGAACGACAAAATCGCCTGCCTTTAAATCTCTAAAATCTGAGATAAATGCTGAAGTTTTGCTTTTCGTTGTTGGACTTTGGACTTTAGACTTTGGACTTTGGACATCTCGAGTTTCGCCGAAAATTTCCGTTTCCGTACTGACGTTTAAATCAAACGCGGGAATTTCAAAACCCGCGCTCAAATCACCGATTAAAAGAGAAGTTTCGGCAATCGAAACGTCATATTCGCGCAAAATTTCATTGAGCCGGTCAGCGAGTCCGTGCGTTTGCAGAACGAAAATAGAAGTCGGTTGTCGGTTGCCGTTTGTCGGTGATTGATCATCGAAACCTGGCGTGTTTGGCGACGTTGTGGAAAAATTCTTTTGTTTTAGTTGTTGCGCAAAATCTCTGATATTACCGTGGAATTTGCGTGTCGAGCGCGACCCGATTTCAATTTCCGTTGATTTCTCAACTGTTGAAAATAAAAATAGAGGATTTTTGAGAGACTCGTTCGAACCGGCGTTTATGCCTTGCAATCCATCCGCTCCCACAGATGATTCTGAAATTTGAAATTCCTCATCAGTTTGCGCCGCCGTTCGCCCCAAACTTCTGAGTTCCAACCGCTGAACCAATTCAAATTTGTCGCGCAATTGTTCAACGCTCAAAAATAGCTCGCGCGGTTCCAAACCGATTTCTCCAGCTTCGGTGATTTCGTTAAAATGTTTGTCTACATTTTCATAAAAATTTGAAAGATTGAGTTCAATTAAAGAAGGTTCATCAATTACAAAAATGGAATCTTTCAGATAATCGAACACACTCGAAGAGCGCGGGCTGATGAGCGGAAACATAAATTCCCAGCCTGAAAAACTTTCGCCTTCGTCGGCAAATTGCGTTCTGTCAAGCACGGCACGCGCAAATTTTTCGTCAGTAAATCTCTCTCTCGCAAAAAAAGCCCAATCCTTAAAATCCTGCGCGGTTGCGGAAAATTCGCGCATCGGGGCAATCGAAGTTTCCTTTAGCTGATTGGTTGAAAGCTGCGTTTCCGCGTCAAATTCTCGAATCGAATCCACCGTATCGCCAAAAAACTCGATTCGCACCGGCATTTCCGCCGACGGCGACCACACGTCAACAATTCCGCCGCGCACGCTGAATTCGCCAATGTTTTTCAAAGGCTCTTCACGCACAAACCCGCTCGAAACGAGTTTTTCAATCAAATTTTCAGGAGCAAAATCTTCGTCGCGTTTCAGGATTGCACCGAGATTTTTTATTTTATCTGGCGAGACTGTTCGCGTAATCAAGGATTTCGCAGAGGTTACGACAAAATTTGGTTTTGAATTGGCTAAAGTCCAGAGCGTCAGCGCACGACGCTCCAAAGTTTCGGCGTGCGGCGAAACACCTGCGTAAACGTCCGATTCGCTCGAAGGCAAAACAAGAAGCTGAGAGCCATTTGGATTTTGGATTTTGGATTTTGGATTTTGGATTGAGTTTTGCCAAAACTCCAAGTCGCATTCCCAAGTTTCAATTTCCTTGTTTGAATCGGTTACTATGACGAAGGTTTTATTTGTTTCCGCTTGCAGTTGGGTGAGAATGTAAGCTTTTGAAGCGATTGACGTTAAACCACTCAGTGAGATAATTTTCGCGCCGCCTCTGATTTCATCTTTAAGGCGGGAAAGTTCTGTTTTTGTTTGTGCCGGAAAACTCATTCTAAAAAATTATCACAATTTATCGAATAAAGAGAAAAGATGAGAGACATTGTTGATAATGCTATCATCAACGAATATTATCTAATCGAATGGAATTGAAAACAAACTGGTTAATGAAACGAGCGAGTTTTTAATTTGATAAAAAGACTATGAATATTGCTGAATTTGACGAAATTATTGAACCGAACGACCAGACTGAAGCTCGGCGTGAACATCTCGAAAAACTGCGAGATATAATCGGCAATGTTTATCCGAATAAGTTTGAACGCTCAAATGTCACGGGCGAAGAAGACACGATTACACGCGTTGTCGCGTTTGCTGGATTAATTAAAGACAAACACATTCCGCATTTAGCCGAAAATGAAAAACCTCTCGATGAACAACGCGACGCGGCAAACATCGAGTTAAACAGCTTGCGTGTGCGCGTTGCGGGACGCCTTGCCGTTCCGCCGCGCGTGATGGGAAAAGCGGCGTTTGTCCATTTGTCGGACGGCGGTGCGCGTTTGCAAATTTATGTTCGCAGGCAAGATGCGAAAGCAATAAATAACGACACCGGAAAAATTATTGATGAAGAAGGAAAGGCTTGGGAAATCTTCAATTTGCTTGATCACGGCGATTTTATCGGCGTCGAAGGATATTTATTTGTTACGAAAACAGGGGAGTTGAGCGTTCACGTCGAAACAATTCAGTTTTTAGCCAAGTCGATGCTGCCGATGCCTGACAAAATGCACGGCATCGCCGACCCCGAGCTTCAAAGGCGTTTTCGCTATGCCGATTTAATCGCGTCGAGCCTGCAAGTCGAACACGAAGGTTTGACGACGCGCGAAGTTTTTGAACGCCGCGCCAAATTAATCAGCGGAATGCGCCGGTTTTTGGACGACAACGGATTCGTCGAAGTCGAAACGCCGATACTCACGCCGAAAGCGACGGGCGCGGCGGCAGAACCTTTTGAAACTTATCACAACGCGCTCGACATCAAACTTTACGCACGAATCGCGCCCGAACTTTATCTCAAACGCCTGATGGTCGGCGGTTTTGAAAAGGTTTATGAATTAAACCGCAATTTCCGCAACGAAGGCTTGTCGCACAAACACAGCCCCGAATTCACGATGCTCGAATTTTATTGTGCCTATATGGACGTGAACGGAATGATGGATTTCGCCGAAGTGATGATTAAGGAATCAGTGCAGAAAGCAACGGGCGGAAGTTTGCGGGTGAAATATGGCGAGAATGAGATTGATTTTTCAAAGTTTGAAAGATTGACGATGAAGCAGGCAATTGTTCGACATTGGGAGTTTTCAGAACTTAACGAAGATAAATTTAATTCTACGTGGCTTGATGATATTTCAATGTTGAAAAGAATGCGTGCGTTTCAGCTACTTATAGATTTGGCAAAAATATCGGCGGGCGTCACAGCAGGAATTGGACAGTCAACTGCAAGCCTACTTCGAGAAGCTATTAACAAACAACAAATATTTGTTAGGAAAAACAAAGATGAGTTTTGGAGGAAAGCCAAATTGTTCGTTAATTCGTTTCCTTCTGAGGAAGAAGCAGACAAGAACGGAATAAAAAAATCTTGGTTAGATTTTATTAAAAGAAATTTAGTTTTTGGAGAAACACAAGACAGACGAGAAGCATTTATAATCGAACATTTATTTGAAGATTTTGAAGTGAAATTAATCCAACCGACCTTCATCATTGATTACCCGAAATCAATTTCGCCTTTGTCGAAAGCGTCGCCGGAGAATCCGAACGTCGCCGAGCGGTTTGAATTGTTTATCAACGGGATGGAATGCGCCAACGGTTTTTCGGAACTCAACGACCCGCAGGAACAATACGAGCGTTTCCGTGACCAAATGAAAGAAAGGGAAACAGGCGACGAGGAAGCAATGATAATGGACGAAGATTACATCCGCGCTTTGAGTTACGGGATGCCGCCCGCCGCCGGAATCGGAATCGGGATTGACAGATTGGTGATGCTTTTGACGAATCGGCATTCAATTCGTGATGTGATTTTGTTTCCGCATATGCGACCGGAAAGGCGGGATGAGGAGAAAGAGAAAATGGGAGAAGAAAAGAGCGAAAATGGTTAAAATGTATTTTGATAATTAGTTTTATAGAAAATTTTTCATACAATTGAGACGATAAAATTGAAATCTATTTCAAAGGAGCAATAAAAATGGCACAGGACAAAAATGACACATACAGAACCGACGAAAAACAAACGACGGAAACCGGCAGCGACATTCCGGGCGGCGACGGCACGGTTTCCGATGAAGATGTGAAGGCAATTGACGGTCGCAAAGCCGGCAAGCGAACCGAAAAGGGACAAGACCACTCGCTCGAGGATCACGAAAAAACTATGCCGACGAGCGGTGTCGGTGCGGTTCAAAGTCGCTCAGACACAACGTCGGACATCGCGGATATAGATGAATAAGGAGTTTAAAAATTAAATCTTAAAAGCCTAAAATGATTGCAAAGTTAAAGTTTGAAACCGAAAAAATTACAAGAGGAACGATGAACTTTACAGATACCGAATCGCAGATTGACGGCATTGAGAAGATTTTTGCCAATGCCGTCGAAGAAGACAATTGGAATCTGGATGAGCCGATGCTCTACAGTTTTTACTTTGTGGACGAAAACGTTGATCAACTCGAAAAGCTCGGAATTTACCTTGACGAAGAAGGCTACGATTTTGTCGATATTTTCGAGCTCGGCGATGAAGAAACAAATGAGTCCACCGGTGAGTATCTGCTTCACATTGATAAAATCGAATTACACACGCCGCGTTCACTTGCCGAGAGAAACGTCAAGTTTGCCAAACTCGCCCAGGAATATGAACTAAAAACCTACGACGGCTGGGAGTTCGGCGAAGTCGGTGACGAAGAAGATGATGAAGACGAAACAGAGTAAAGATGAATGAAAATTCTTTTTTACACATCTTTCGCGCTCGCCGCATTTTCTCTCAACTCGATTATTGAAAAATTCAAACGAACAAAGTGAGATTTTAAAAAATCCCGAAAGCGTCCAGACTCTGCGTTTGTGGCAAATGATTTATTTGGGCAAAGGCACGATTCCGCGCCAGCTTTTTCACGCCTTTATCTGCGTTGCCCTGCGTCTCTTTTTTCGGCGTATCGAAGCCAGCGGTGTTGAAAAAGTTCCGCGCGAAGGCGCGATAATTTTCGTTCTCAATCATCCGAACGGCGCAGTTGACCCCGGACTCGTTTTCGTCAGCCTTCCGCGCCGCGTTTCATTTCTCGCTAAATCAACACTTTTCGATATGCCGGTCGGCGGTCATCTGTTCCGCCTGATTGAGGCGCTTCCCGTCTATCGGCGCATAGACGCGGGCGCGGATGTCGCAAAAAATCAATTTACCTTCCAAAATTGCGAGGAATTACTGGCAAAAGAACGCTGCATTGCCGTGTTCCCGGAAGGAATTTCGCACGACGCAACCAAACTTAAGCCGATCAAGACCGGCACGGCGCGAATCGCGCTTGGTGCTTTAGCAATCGGAAAAGACAATAACGAATTAGTCAAAAACGGTTTGAAGATAATGGCGGTCGGGCTTTATTACACTTCTAAAACAGCTTTTCGGAGCGAAGCTCTGATTCGTTACGGTGAGATTTTTGAAGTAAAACCGGTCGAGCTGGACGAAAACAGCGAGCCGCCGCGCGATGAAGTGTTGCATTTGACGAAAAAAATTGAAAACGCTCTCCAGAACGTTACGCTTAACTTGGAGAATACCGAAGAACTCGAAACAGTTCTTAAAGCCGAAGCGCTTTTTTCGTCGGTTTATGAAAATCTTCTTTTTAAACAAAACCTTACGCAAAGTTTTCTGCGTCTTCAAGAGATGGCGGAAAAGTATAAAATTCTAGGGCTAAATAATCCTGAAAAAATGCGCGAGTTGAGCGAAAAAGTCGAAAAATATGAAAACAAATTGAAATCGAGCGGCGTCAGCGTAGAGAGTCTTTCTGTTTTACAGCATCCGACGGCTTACGTCTTTCGATATTTGGTTTTGCGAATTGTTTTACTGCTTCTTCTTTTGCCGCTGTCAATCGTCGGCGCGTTTATCCATTCTCCGGCTTACCTTTTTTCTAACCTCGCCGGTTTATTGTTCAAAAAACACGGTGTGGACGATGCCGGTTCGACGTATAAAATTCTCGCCGCGTGTTTGTTTATGCCGCTGACGTGGTTGATCGTCGGCGCAATATGTTTTTATTTTT
>MWVX01000214.1_pt1 | contig 16590 bp, 15 predicted proteins | sample 1047311 | NCBI WGS metagenome assembly MWVX01 (sample SAMN06349984, study PRJNA376086) | soil metagenome | isolation source: MtG-4 sample Antarctic (ecotone) soil | place: Antarctica | collected 2015-01-13 | reverse complement strand
AAACTGTTTACGTTGCTTGTCTGTGTTGTCACAGCAAGTTTTTGCCAGGCACAGATGCCTGAGCTTGAATTACAGGAATTTTCCACCGGCTACGTTGCGCCGTTGGGAATTGAGAATGCGGGCGATGATCGCTTATTCATCCTTGAGAAGGCAGGCAGAGTTTGGATTGCTTTCTCCGATGGGAGTAAATCTAATACGCCTTTCCTGAATATTGTAAGTAAAATTAAATCTGCAGGATCTGAGCAGGGACTATTGGGCCTGGCTTTCCATCCCGATTATGCTTCTAATGGCTATTTTTATGTAACCTACACGAATTTGAGCGGCAATGTTGTTATAGCAAGATATTCTGTTAGCAGCATGAATGAGAACATAGCTAATTCTAATAGTGAGAGCATTATGCTCATGATATATCATCCATGGCCTAATCACAACGGCGGTTGTACTAAGTTCGGACCTGACGGCTATCTCTATGTAGGTGTTGGTGATGGGGGGCGTGCAGGCGATCCTTTGGAAGCTGCACAAGATAAAAGCGTGCTTCTTGGCAAAATACTCCGCCTTGATGTAGACAACGGCTTACCCTATTCGATTCCTGCAAGCAATCCATTTGTGAATACTCCAGGAGCCGCACCTGAGATCTGGGCATACGGACTTCGTAATCCCTGGCGCTTCAGTTTCGATCGCAAGAGTGGCGATCTATGGATTGGGGATGTAGGTCAGGTTAAATGGGAAGAAGTAGACTATCAAAAAGCATCAAGCACTGGGGGTGAAAATTATGGATGGGATTGCTATGAGGGACATCATTTGTATGAGCCCGAAAATTGCACGCAAAATGAAATGATTACAAGTCCTATCGCTGAGTATTCTCATGACGGCGGCGATTGCAGCATTACTGGAGGTTTTGTTTATCGTGGCTCTCAATTTCCTAATCTTAAAGGCAAATATCTTTATGTAGATTATTGCTCTGGAATATTCCGGGCGGTATACAAGCAAAACGGCATAACGATAACAAACGTTGAACTACTCGATGGAGTTGATTTTCAATATTCATCCTTCGGGGAAGATAAGAATGGAGAGTTATACGTTGCCACTGTTAATCCAGGCGGAGGAAGGATTTATCGCGTGGTAGATAAGTCTATGAAGCTTGGTACAGCAACTGCGAATCTTGTATCGCTTTATCCTAATCCAAACAATGGACAATTCAGTGTTGAATGGAGCTCAATGTTGGATAAAGATTGCGACATTGAAATTATGAACATGATGGGACAACAGATGATGTCAGAAACCAGATCTGCAACAATAGGACTGAATACCTGGTCGTTTAATACAAATCAATTATCACCCGGTAGTTATTTCCTGGTAATACATACAACAGATGGGTTGGTTAGGCAGAAATTTGCAATTGAATAAGAAGTATTAAATAAAAGGCAAACCTCACAGGATAAAGCCTGTGAGGTTTTTTTATGGGTGTATTGTAAGTGGTCAGTATTTATAATATTTTATAATAATATTCGGCTGTCAACCTGAAGGATACTTAACCTCTTCTAAAGAGCACTTCCAGCCATGAGGTTGATATTGCGCTAGTTGTTTTCTTATGTTATATTAAGAACTATCCTAAGACATGGTAAGGTGTGCATATACCATGTCGCACAGGATTAATATGAAGGGCAGAGAATTAGACTCTAATTTGTGCTCTGTGTACTGAAATTAGTTATTGGATAGGAAGGTAAGATCAAAAGCAGGTTAACAGTAATTGTTAGACCCTTTATAAACTACCTGTAAACGAGCTTTTCTATTAATTTATCAAAGCCCTCGATAAAATATGAAATACATCAGTTGCTTTAATTTGCTCTTTTTCTTTTAAAAGGGTTTGATCAGCAATTAAAACAGCCCAATCATTTTCAGATTCTGGAATACGCCCATGCGATCCTTTTACCAAAGATCCATCTAAAGAAATTACATCCATCAAATATCGCAGGCCTAACTTCTTCTTTAAGAGTGTGGTGCCCACCTTAACCATAGGTAAATTTATATTCGGATCAATAAACAATTCAACTGGGTCGTATCCGGGCTTCTTATGAATTTCAACAATGCGTGCAAAGTCGGGGGCTTTAGTATCGTCCAGCCAATAATAATAAGTAAACCAGGAATATTTATCTGCCACACAAACCAGGGTGCCAGAATCTTTATGGTTAATAAAATATTTATGCTGATCATTTTTATCCAATACTAATTCTACACCTTCAACTTTTTGTAACAAATTTTTCAATTTTTGTGTTTCAGCTTCAGTTTTATCCTTGAGATAAATGTGCGCAACTTGATGATCGACTACTGCAAAAGCCTTGGAAGCACCTGCATCAAGCAATTCCAGACCGCTTTCTTCACGTATGCTGATATAGTTATTTTTTCTAAGAATACGGTTCAAATGTACCGGCCGGTTAACTGAAGTAATTCCATACTCTGAAAGTACAATCACCTGTACATTCCTTGATTCATAAAATTTAATAAGTTCTTCGCATAGGTTGTCAATTTCCATTAGATCCTTTGCGTTTTTTCCCAGATCGTTCCCATGCCTTTGAAAATTATAGTCGAGATGTGGTAAATAGATGAACGTAAGCGTAGGGGAAAATTTTTCTTCAACCTTCATGGAGGCATCAGCTATCCATTTAGTTGATTTAATATTGGTTCGTGGTCCCCAAAAATCAAACAGAGGAAATACTCCTAATTCATTTTGTAATTCATCGCGTAATTCAGCGGGGTGGGAATAACAATCCGGCAATTTGATTCCATCTGCATGATATTGAGGGCGTGGTGTGATAGTATAATCCGCCGTTGAATACATATTAAACCACCAGAACATATTTGCACAAGTGAAATGAGGATGCTGTTCTTTCATCACTTCCCATATTTTCTTTGCTTTAATTAATTTATTGCTCTGTCGCCAGAATTTTATTTCGCACTCTTCTTCAAAGTACCAGCCGTTACCAACTATACCATGCTCATTGGGCATTTTTCCTGTAAGATAAGTTGCCTGAACTGAGCATGTAACAGCAGGTAATATGGGGTGCACCGCTCTTACTTGCCTTTTATCAGACCAAGTCTTAAGAAAAGGAGTGTGCTCTCCCAATAAAGATTTTGTAAGACCAACCACATTAATGACTACAGTTCTTTTCATTGATTATTATGTTTATTACCCAGCCCAATTCTCGAATAATAGATTCTTTTAATTCCAATCTTTCAGCTTTTGGCAAAACTTCCCATGTATAAGTTTCAACTTCGAGATGATTCGTAAATTTATTTTTCTTTAAAATATTCAGCACTTCCAGAATATCATCCTGAGTTGATTGCAACTCATTATAAGAGAGCATGAATACAGGAACATGATAGTGCGTTCTCCATTCATGAAATTCCGGGTTATAAAAATGTTTTAAGGCCTCAGGTAAATCATTAAAATGATGCAACAAGCCTAGGGCATCCTTTACAATAGTTTGATGTAAGTAAACAGATTCTGAAAATAACTGATACTGATTAAGGATTTCGTTTCTGTTATTATGTTTGTTCGTAATAACTTTTAAAGCTGAGCTTATCTGCACCTTGCCCACTTTAATACCTGCACTTTGAAATGCTTTGATAACCTCGGCAGGTTTTTCGTACTCTACAGAAAAATGACAGATATCGTAACATAGAGTGATATGGTCTCTAATAATTGACTCGCAAATTTCAAGAGGTAGATTCAGGCTATATTTAAGATAGTCCCTGCCATATGGAATTAAATATTCATTAAAAAAATCAATGGTTTCTTTCGAGCTTTCCAGCAGGCACGAAGGTTCGGGCTCTATATCCAAATGAATATACTTACCAGCATATTTTCTTACGCGATAAAGTTCAACTACACATTTCATCAAATTAATTGCAGAGGCCTCAAACACGTCAATTGCATTACACGAATTATTTAACCACGGCTTATAAGACAGGGGAGAAGTTGATATTCCGGCTTCTGAACTTTCAGGGATAAGTTCAGATAATACGTCAATGAGATTTAAAGTGTAAATTAATCTTTCACTGGTAGTCCAATCAGGTTTGTAAACATTATCCTTCACAACAGTATTGTGAAAGCCCCCGTAGGGAAAACCATTCAGTGTAAAAACATAACAATCATTCTCTGCAAGCCATTTTCTGAATTTAATGAGATTACCTCCACTAAGCATTTCCTTTGCTGCAGCATCGCTCAATCGCAAGCCAATTCCAAATGGTTTTGTGAGTGATAATTTTTCTTTTATTAAAGGAATATTTTCATTTAAAGCATCAAACACCTCCTTCCATGATTCACCTGCATGAATATTTGAGCAATAAGTGAGATGTAAGTCAGGAGAAATTTGCACGATTTTATCAAGTATAATTAACAGTACATAATATTATGAGTATAATTAATAGTACATGCTATTTGTTTCTCCACGGTTAATTATTACGGCTCACAGAATCCAAATCAAGAAAGACGCAAAAGCATACGATTCACAACTAATTTAGTTAGTCGTTTTCTTTCAATATGGATACGGCTTTCATAATAAATTCCTCATCCATTTCATGCACTTCGATCCCTTTTCCTATTTTTTCTAAGAGCATAATAGTAAGCTGCCCGCCAAGATGTTCCCGAAATTCCTGTAACCCTTCTAATAAGCCAGATTTTAGCTTATTATTATTCACTTCCATTTCAGGCGCATAAACTTTAAACTCAAGTTTTTTGGATAAATGAATTAGCCGCATCATTTCTTTTTCGTGCAGCAAGCCTTTGAGATTAGCATATACAGCATCCAGGCACATACCCATAATAACAGCTTCACCATGAAGGATTCTATAATTGCTTAATTGCTCCAGCTTATGTGCGCTCCAGTGGCCATAGTCCAGCGGGCGTGAATTACCCTGCTCAAAAGGATCTCCGCCAGCAATATGTTGCAGGTGAATTTCTGCACAGCGACGAATCAATTGCTTTATAATTTCGGAATCACGATCAATTAATTCTGACGCATGTTCTTCAATAAAATCAAAGAAAGAATCATCCTTAATTAAACCTATTTTAATAGCTTCAGCAAAGCCGCTACGAAAATCACGAGCTGATAAGGTATGAAGTAAGTTAAAATCATTAATTACGATAAAAGGCGGTGCAAATGTTCCGATGAAATTTTTCTTTCCGAAATAGTTAATACCATTTTTTACACCAACACCGGAATCATTTTGCGACAACACTGTGGAAGGTATTCGAATATGGCGAATGCCCCGATGTCCAATAGCGGCAGCAAAGCCCACAGCATCAAGCACAGCTCCACCACCAATTGCTACGATGTACGAATGACGGTCTATGCCATATTTATCAATTGCTTCCAGAATGCTGTGCACATTTGCAAAATCATTTTTTACTACTTCCCCACCAGAAATAATTAAAGGTGTGTCTGCTAGTTTGTAGTTACCTGAATTAAAGAAGAATTTAATATCTTTAATTAAGTCAGGATGTAAAACCGCAACGTTACTATCAATAAAAAACAAAAATTTGCTATTATGTTGAATTCCGCATTCGTCCAAAATATAACTAAAATAATTTTGACCTCTGTCAAAAAGATTTTCTATAAAATAGACAGAATAGTTGTAAACTATTTTGAACTTTTCTTGGATTTTAATCAAAAGTTATAGAATTAAATGCTCAATAGCAAGAATTTTTTTACGAACAAATACGAAATTAACCGTATCCTTGAATACGGCTTATAAATGGACTTCATGTAACTGCAAAAACTTTAGCCAGGAAAATTGAAATTGGAAATAATGCCAGCACCAACAGCGCATATTCCCATCTGACAAAACATGCCGCAACAGCTGCATCCATCACAATTAATGAAATTACTCCGGTTTTAACGGAATTACGGATGTTTATCGGTTCAGGTTTTTGTAGTGCTTTAATTAAAGGACGATATATTAGAAACGCAAATAAAATTATAAACCCAAGCGCCTGCAAAAAATAACGCCCTTCAAAATAAGCAGCTATTAAACAAATACTGATGACAACTATTGCATACATGAATGCAGCATATCTAATTGCTGCTCTATTGCCTCCCACAACTTCACCACGGCTTATCATAGTTATGGCTGCAATGTAAAGAATGGGAATTGTGGCAAGCAGGAAATAATTTTCCAGCGCAAGCATTAAAGCGCTCATTCCCAATAAAAGGTTTCCTCCCCGGCACAAACCCATATTTAAAGGGCCAAAAAATTTATGATGCTTCCCTTTAAAATCATAAAAGAGGGCCAGTACAGCAATAATTACAGCGATCACCGCACTTTGTAAAGAAACCATGTAAGCGAAAATTATTCCTCCAATAAGCAAAGCCATTCCTAAAATACCTGCGCCTGTTCTGCTTGCATGTCCGCTTGGAAGTGGCCTTTCCGGACGCTCTAATTTATCCAGCTCATAATCTGCTACATCATTCATAATCACGCCACCACCATATAAACCAATAGTCGCGAGATTAAGTAGAATTAATTCCTCATAATTTATTTCACTAAAAATTCCATTGTGCAGAACAGCTAAGGTTACAGCATATCCAGCAAGAATATCTGCAATTGCAGTAACAATATTAGCAGGACGGGAGAGGCGCAGGTAGGCAAGAAGTGAATTCATTAGAAAGAATCTGTGCTTTCAGGATAAAATTTACTCTACAGGATAATTCTTTCATCCTGATGTTCCACCAATGGAACCTGCCCTCCACGTAAAATTGAGTTGCCATGATATTTCAAGTTTTGGTTAATTGGGTTAGCATCAAGCCAGTCGCTTTCATTGAATTGTCCGCTTTGTCCAAATGCCTTAATTGCATTATCGTAACAAACCTTTTTAACGTCTTCTTCACTGATGCCATGCTCGAGCATTAAGGCAGCAGTTTTAGGAACAGCCAAAGGATCACTAACACCCCAATCGGCTGCGGAGTTAATGAAGATGTGATTTGTACCGTATTGCTTTACAATTTCCACCATGCGTTCATTTCCCATTTTGGTGTGAGGATAAATAGTAAAGCCGGCCCAAAAGCCACGGTCCAACACTTCCTTCGCTGTTTCTTCGTTATTATGATCGATTATAACAAGTTTAGGGTCAATTTGATGCTCGATGCAAACATCCATACTGCGTGAAGTACCTTTCTTCTTATCTCGATGAGGTGTATGTATCTGTACAGGTAGATCTACTTCTTTCGCCAGTTCAAGTTGCAGGCGAAAATATTTTTCCTCAAGATGAGTTTGATCATCATAACCAATCTCACCCACACCAACCACTCCTTCTTTGCAAACGAACAGTGGAAGTATTTCCATAACCTGCTCTGCAAGAGCCTCGTTGTTGGCTTCTTTTGAATTAAGGCCGATGGTGCAGTAATGTTTAATTCCAAACTGGCTTGCTCTGAAACTTTCCCAACCAATTAAATTATTAAAGTAGTCTTTATATGTCCCTACTGAAGTGCGAAGTTGACCCTGCCAGAAGGAAGGTTCAATGATTGCAACTACGCCTGCTTTGCGCATAGCTTCATAATCATCAGTTGTGCGTGAGCACATATGTATATGGGGGTCTATAAATATCATGTCCATTGCCGAGTTATTAATTTTTAATGCATTAATAATTTATTACCCATTATTCCAAACTTCTGTTCCTAAGGCCTTCCAATTCAGTTGAACGCTTTCAACTTGAAGCGGGTAGTTAATTTCTTTTAATTCTGTTAGCGGACTTATTGAGCATACTAATGCAGCCGCTTTTCTTTCCAATTCATCTTCACTAAGTGCGAGACGTTGAATATCTTTCATGTTTTTCACTTCAAGATAAGGTGCTACAAGCTGCCATAATTCAGGATTTACTTTTCGTTCTGCTGACCATCTTTCATGAGCATAATCGTTTGCCATGCGTGCAAGATTTTTATTTAAGCGGAATTGTAAGTTAACAACTTTATATAGCGGTTTTCCAACAAACAGGCACTTCAAAACCATTTGGTTAAATGCATCCTCACTTAGATATTCAGCAGGGAAAGGATTGTGGTTAGCTACAGCCTCAAACACTTCACCCATATTGGTGCGAACACCTTCCATGCAACGTATAATTAATTTTTCAGGATATGACAACAAGGGTAATGCTGAATATAATGCAACCATTTCTCCAACATTGCCCGAAGCAAAAAGATTCTCAATCATGGTTAGATATTCAGGTTCATTTTCATCAGATATTTGAAGAAGAATGAGCAGGCGTACCGCTTTATCTACTGAGGACGGCGGAGTCCAGTTTTTATGAAGTTCATCTGCATTTTTTAATTCATTAGCATTATAATTTAATTTGTCTTTTCCAAACATGCGAACTGCTCTGCTGAACGACTTATAAAAAGCACCTGTTTTTGGTTGTGAGAGTAAATTATCCAGCATGCTATTTAACTCGTCATATTTTTCAGGACTTAGCACTTTTGCAAGAATTGTATGCAAAAAAGCCTTCACTTCAGAATTAACTTTGGGCTGTACTGAAAGGTTATTCATCGCACTCCTTTATAATGAACCAAAATACTTCCTAAGAAAATGTTGACGGAAATGGCAAGAAAATTTCTGCATAGACTCCACCTAACTGTGCGAACCGCAAGTAAAACCTTAACTTTTAAATCTACCGAGGCAGATCCATAAAAAAACTGCTCTTGACGATATTCCCGACAAGAGCACTAAGTTATAAATTTTCTTAATACGCAGCAAGACCCACTGCATATAAGGGTAAATTATTTATTTGACTAATTTGAGTAAGATTTCCATCAGCTTCGCGGGAAAAACCGGTAATCGTTTGGGAACCGCTATTAATGTTGTACACATATTCCTGATCGCCGCCACTTAACACCATGTCAGTTGGTTCAGCACCACTTGTAGCTGCTATTGCATACGTTAAAGTCAGCATCCCATTCTCATTTATTGAGTAAGATGAAATGTTGTTACTCCCTGTGTTGGTAACATATAGGTAGTTTCCTTGTTTCTTTGCGATAACCAACCAACACGCTGCCGTTTGTCTGTTCTTTTCAGGCCCATCTGCCACTGGACCGTTTAGACCATCATAGTAGGAGGTAACGGATGATTTGTTTTCCTCTCCACCTTCAGCATTGGATACCACTAAATTGGTGTTGTTATTAAACTCAAAGCCAAAAGGGGTTTCTCCTTTCGATTTAAAGGAAATCGGAGAACCTGCCATACCGTTTGCATCTATTGAATAGGTAGTGATCTTGCTTGTAGCTTTTTCAGTCACTACTAACTTTTTTCCATCGGGTCTGAATGAGATTTGCGCGGGCTCTGCCCCCATGGCGCTCAACGGTTTTGATGAACCTGATAATGGGGATAATGAACCATTATTCCCTATCATGAAACCTGCGATATTTGCACTTGAAAAATTTACTACATACAAATAATTATCGTGCACCGTAAGACTAATTGGCATTATTCCACCAGAAGATATCACACTCTGAAGAGTGGGAATTCCATTTCCATCAAGGGAAAAAGATGAGACTGTATTGTCACCTGCATTCACAGCAAATAACCGTGTATGATTCTTATTAAGCATTACTGCCCCCTGGCTTCCCAACGGAGCACCCAAACCCATACCTCCCGTCATTACAATGGTATCTAATTCAAGCGATCCATCCATGTGTTGCTCATAACTGATGATGGTGTTTCCGGAAGGTTTATTGCTCTGGGTGTATACATAACCATGCTCTCCAAGTTTTGAAATTGAAGATTGCTCAGGACTTACCGGACTTAATACGAGATTATCTTTTGAGCAGGAGGATAAAAAGATCATTCCGATCAGTGCGGTTGTAGCGAAATTAAAAATTTTTGTGTTCATAATGTTGATGTTTTAGAGAGTGAAAAATGTGTTTAGAAATAAATGGAGCTTTTATTACTTAATTATTAAATATATTTTTGCTATTGCGGTGTCACAGTTACCCTTATGACTGAGGATGTAGATGGTATGATGAATGTGGAATGCCTTGAGACCGCTTCCTTAATCATATTAACAGAGTCATCAGGCCCAATATTAAATGCCAGCGGATCCTGATCTGGTTTTTGAGTAATGCCCAGCCCCGGTGGTTCATCAGCTTCAGTACCGGCATCATATAAAATGAGCTTAGAGGTCATATCACCATTGATGGGTGAATCGCCATCAAATAATGATAACCCACCATCGCCAAAGCTGTAAAACCAATCGTTACTTTGCACAAACATGGTTTGTATCTGAAGCTTTTGACCCGGTTCTGCAGTTATCATAAACGTGTTCGATTCTCCTGCGAAAATGGCTGCACCGTTATCATGTCCCCCGGGAGCAACAAATTCAATACGTGAAGTTCCCTCATCAGCAGGTTGGCGCTTTTTGAAAATAAAATTCAGTTCCCCAAAAGCAACCTGATGCAAAAATTGCTTTATCTGTTTTTATTGCTGTATTCATTTTGCCACAGGTATAAATTTTAATGAAATGGAATTAACACAATGCCTTGTGTTTTTTGGCGTATACCGTTCACCTTCGAACACATGTCCCAGGTGTGCATCACAGGTAGTGCAAACTATTTCTATCCTGCTTCCATCGGCATCAGGCAAATGTTTTACTGCTCCTTTTATCTCATCATCAAAGCTGGGCCATCCGCAATGAGAATCAAACTTGTCATTGGAATTGTACAGTGGCGTATTGCACCTCCGGCATACATAAGTTCCTGGTTCTTTATTGTTGTTATACTCCCCCGTACCAGGTCGTTCAGTTCCCTTGTGAACAATTACTCTTTCTTCTTCGGAGGTTAATTTGTTATATTCCATCTTCTTTGAAATTTATTGACTTGTGTACTCTATACCAATTGCTAGTGCTCCGTTTGCGAGCGCTCCATCATGCTGAGCGAAGTCGAAGGCATCACTGACTAAAAGTATTATCATCAAGTAAAATTTAACATGCTTTGATTATGCACAAAATTTAGTTTCCTGTTTGCTGCGCTTAGTTACTCATCACTGCATCCTGTTTAATCTCTATTCTTTTTAAATCTGTTGATGCCGGTCCGTTTATAACTTTCCCTACCGTAGTAAACCGTGAACCGTGAAGCGGGCAGTCAAACGATTTTTCCTCGGCATTCCATTGCAGGATGCCACCTAAATGCGGGCATACTGCCGTGCAGGCATGTAGCTTATTTTGTTCATCGCGATAGACGGCAATCTTTTTTAATCCCGATGAAATAATTCCGCCTTCACCCGGTTTTAAATCCTCCGCTTCTTTTACATCGCCTGCACTAATCCAATCTGCTAACTGAGCAACCATGTTTCCTGCTTCGTGTAAAAAATCACCGGCAGTTTTTAAAGTAATGCGCGAAGGATTGTACAACTCTTCCCAGGGATTTTTAATGCCGGTAATAATATCAGTTAAAATAATTCCGCCAAGAGTACCGTGCGTCATTCCATTACCTGAATCACCTGTTATGATATAGATGTTGTCGTTACCCGGATTCTTACCAATAAATGCCATGGAATCTATAGGCTCCATCACTTGTCCTGACCATTTGTATGCTACCTCCTGCATTGCAGGAAATCTTTTCTTAGTCCATTCAATCAGTTTATCATACCTGTTTTCTTCGGCAATATGTTCATCGTCAGCCTGACCTGTTTTATGGTCTTCACCTCCTGAAATCAAAAGGTCATATTGGTTATCGTATTCTTCTAAGCGAACGTAATGATAGGGAGCTGCAATCCATTTGGAATCATGGTCACCGGTATCCCACCATAGTGAATAAGATAGTTTTCCTTTAGGCACTTTGGCAGCAATCACGTAAGTACGATAGGGCCACTGCTTGGTGTGCATGGTTACTAAATCATTTATGGGAGTGTTGGTAGCAACTACAATGTGTTTAGCTTTTATATCATATCCGTTTGCTTTTGCTCCTTCTTTAGTGATGTCTTCCGCTTTTGTTTCGGTATATATTTTTCCTCCCATGCCAATGATTGCATCTGTTAATCCTTTGAGGTATTTCATAATATGAAACTGACCCTGTTCAGGAAATTTGATGCACCATTTTCCTTCTTCGGCTTCTAAAGCGGGAACTTGCTCTAACATTTCTGTAAGCAATCCTGCACTTTTGGTTGCTGCATATTCTTTTTCCAGAGTTTCTTTTTTATCGCTTCCGCTTAAAAATAAATATCCCGGTACTCTTTTAAAATTACAATCTATGTTTTTATGTTTGATTGTATTTGCTATCCATTGAATGGCGGCAGTATGACTGTTGGCGGCAAGCGTTGCTTTTTCTTTTCCGAATATATTTTCGAGTTCAAAATAACGGTCGTCAAGCGCATTAGTAAGGTGTGCTGTGGTTCTGCCTGTTTCTCCGCTTCCGATATAACCGTCTTCAACTAATATTATTTTGCGACCTGCCTTTAGCAAGCAGTATGCTGTGGTTAATCCTGCTATCCCTCCCCCTACAATTAAAACATCCGTATCAATATCCTGTTGCAGTTTTTCAAAAACAATCGGCTGAGTGGATGCTATCCAATATGATTTATTTTCTCCTGACGTGATATTGCTGTCTATAGGTTCTGAATTTGATGCTTGCATGATAGGATTTGTTTTAAACTAATTTCTCATTATTGTTTTGTTCTTTAATTTGATTTTGCGCTTCATTTTTTTTGTGCTGTTTCTTTTACAACTTTCTCCGGCTCTTATTATTTTTTAACTGCAACACTTCTTGCACTTTTGAAATCAGTAATCAGCCAGGCAATAAATACCACAAATGCGAAACACAGGTAAAATATTTTAGAGGTTGAACCTTCAATTGAACCGAGATAAAATGCAATGCCAACAAGCGTAACTGCAACAATTATTTCAATGATGCCATGAATTTTAAAAGGAATGATCTTGAAAACCCCCAGCTCAAAATCGGTACACAGCGTGAGAATTAAATGGATGGAAGCTATTACGTAAGTAAATGTGGAAGTAATGCTGCCCAATGAAAACAGGGTGGGTGATAACAATAAGAGAACCACCAGCGCATAATCCAACATACCGTGGGTCTTTGAATTTATTTTCATAGTGTGTGATTTTTCGAATGTTGCGATTTTAATTTCTCCATTTCAGGAAATTTGGTTTGAATTGTTTGAAAGATTATTCGTGTGGTCGACAAGGTAGTTTAGCTTTTGTATCTGTTCGTTTATTTTTGGGGATAAATTATTTGTGGTGTCCATGTTCTCTAAAATTTTTTTGTATAGCTATGACAATAAGGATTGCCTCACCTTTGGTATAGTATTGCTGGTGCTTGTCTTCTGCTTTCCAGAGACTGTCCGCTTTTGTTAATTCCGTAACTACCTCATGACCTTTCTCTTTTAATATCTGAATTAATTTTTCTGCAATTTGTTTTGGTTCATCATTCACATAAAAAATTGCAGACCGGTACTGGCTGCCTATATCAGGACCCTGCCTGTTTTTTGTGCAGGATTATGCGTCTCAAAAAAAAGTTTTACTAATTCTTCATAAGATGTGAGTGAAGGGTCAAAGGTTACTTCCACTGCTTCTGCGTGACCAGTATTGCCTGAACATACTTCATAGTATGTTGCGTTGGCCTTATGCCCTCCGGTATAACCGACTGTTGTTTCAATCACACCTTTGGCTTTTTGAAAATAATATTCAGTTCCCCAAAAACATCCTGATGCAAAAATTGCCCTATCGGTTTTTCTGCTGTTGTCATTTTGTTGCAGGTATAAATTTTAAGGAAATGGAATTGACGCAATGCCTTGTGTTTGGAGTAAATCTTTCGCCTTCGAAACATGACCTAAGTGTGCATCGCATGTTGCGCAAACAATTTCTATCCTGCTTCCCTCAGCATCAGGTAAATGTTTTACTGCTCCTTTTATTTCATCATCAAAGCTGGGCCATCCGCAGTGCGAATCAAACTTATCATTAGAGCGATAGAGTGGAGTATTGCATCTGCGGCATACGTAAGTGCCTGCTTGCTTATTGTCATTGTATTCACCGGTGCCGGGCCGTTCGGTTCCTTTATGAACGATTACTCTTTCTTCTTCCGGTGTTAAAACATTGTAGTTCATTTTTAATGTTTTAGAAATTTGTTTTCAAAAAATAAAGGAACATAAGCGCAGTATCATAACAGCAATACTGCCGGGTTTAAAAAAAGTTTCTCACCTTTTTATGCGAACTGAATTTTTACTTAATTATTATCTCTTTAGCTTCTTTGCCTGCTCCAGATGCATAGCCACATGACCGCGGGTTTCGGTTAAATGAGCCTTCAGCATGTCATTCTTTGCAATTTTCATTAGCTGGTTATCTATCATGTCTAATACTTCAGTATGGCCTTTAATCATGGCATCTATGTAAGCTGTTTCAAAATCTTTACCATCCATTGGTATGAGTGTCGCCAATTCTCCTGCTCCCTTTTTCATTACAGCATCCACCGCTTTTGTAATGCTTGGAGTTACATTAATGCTTTGACCCAATTGTGCGGTTTTTGCCATATTTGCGCCATGCTCTGTGTGCAACATTTTTGCATAATCCATCACCGGCTGACCAATTTTCTTTTTCTGTGCTTCCGAGGCAGCTAATATTTCGTTTACGTTTACTGCGTTTACAAAAGCAAGCACTTCCGCATCAGTGCCTTCTGTGTTAGGAACATCACGCATAGCAGAACCCGGGATAACCGGCTTATCAGGGAAAAGAACATTTTCGGTTGGTGGCGTAAATTGCAGCTGCTCTACGTAAGCGGGGTGTTTGCCGCCAAAATCGGCAACCACATTTTCACCAAAAGACTTGCGTGCCTGTTCAACAGTTATTTTGCCGTCAATGATATCACGTGCAAGGTTAAGGGTTAGAATATTGTGACCTTCCAAATCGCAACGGGCCGACATTTCACCTTGTGTTTTATTGATGGTCATGCTGGCATCATAAGCCACCAGGTCATCAATTTTATCTATAGGTACATTGTACGAAATGGTATGCTCCAAAAAGTCCATGTGCGGCGCCGGAAAATCATGTGGTATTTCTTTTTTGGTTACCATTATTCGCTTGTATGGACCTGCATTATGCCAAATCATTGCTTCAGATGAAACTTCAAGAGGCGCACCATATTTTGCCGTCATTTCTTTTACTGCAAGCCGTGGACGTTCAGGCCATGAACTCACATCCGGTATACCGTCTTTCTCGCTCATGGCATTTTGTACATTGTTCATCGAGTCCTTATTTGTTTCATTGCTGTCCTGGCCGGTAGTGTTGCAACCGGACATTATACCTAAGCCTGCTGCAATTATAAAAGCAAAGGCTTTGTTACTTGTATTCATTTTACTTGTATTCATTTTACTTTTTTGAATTGAATTATTTTAATGAACTCACTTGATTATTCCCGTTGCCGGTATTGGTATCGAGACCTTTTAAAAATTCGATTACATCTTTTCTTTCTTTTTCATCTTTAAAATAAAAGGCATGGGGTTCATCTTTTCCTCTGGCAGGATTTAATAATTCGTCTAAACTTTTAACAGCGCCATTATGCAGAAACATCGTTGTCCGTTCCAGGTCAAGCAGCAGGGGTAAAGCATTGCCGCGTGGTTCTCCGTGGTCGCTTGCATCCACTATTATCATTTTATCATCGAAATCCCCGGGTGAGTTGATGACGGCAGTTTGTTTTGGGTCACCGCGTGTGATATCCGTTTGCACAGGCGCATAACCTGTCCACAATGTTTTTAAATCTATCAGCTTAGCATCCACTGCTATGCTTTGGTCCACGTTGTGGCAACCGGTGCAATTAGAACGAAACAGTTCACGCCCGCGAGCAGCCATTTCTGAATTCACTTTTGCTCCTGCCGGTGCAGGCAATGAGAAAAGATAGGCGGTCATATCTTTCAGTTTTTGGTCATCTACTCGCCTGCCAACTGCGTTGTGCGGTTCACCGGGTTTGCCAACCATGCTTGCCTGCACGTAAGGATATCCCGTTACACCGGTTTCTGCCAGTATCTTTTTATAATTCTCATGAATCTTAACTCCGGCTGCTCCTGCTCTCAAAAATAAAAACTGCCTCCCTTCCGGAGTTGCAAGAGTTGTCATATCTAAATTAGCCGTGTAAGAAGAGTTACCTATGTCTTCTACCAAAGCATTTTGTCCTGAAGTGCCGGAAGGAGCCGCAAGATCTTGCCGGAAAAGCGGTACATTTTTTACGGAGTTGCCAATTCCGTCATGCGTTTCATCAAACGTGCCCACAGGGTAATTAGCAGGGTTTGTTAAATATGCGTCCACCTCCGCTTCGGTTGAAGTTACCTCTATCCCTTTCGCAGCCCGTCCAACGGTTTTGCCATCCATGCTTAATTGCAGATTGGCATAATATGCTCTTGAGTTCTGAGCAGTTGCTAAAAGTTTACCTATATTCAGCGTGAGAGGTGCCGGTCCGTCTATGCGTTTTCCTGCACTTCCTCCAGTGGGCATATTGAAAGCATAGGCATCTGTAACGGTGTGGCATACTGCGCAGCTTAATCCCACCATATCACCCTTGGCTATGTCTAACTTTTTATCCTTGTTGCTGTCTTTTGCTACCATCC
>MWVX01000213.1_pt1 | contig 16613 bp, 22 predicted proteins | sample 1047311 | NCBI WGS metagenome assembly MWVX01 (sample SAMN06349984, study PRJNA376086) | soil metagenome | isolation source: MtG-4 sample Antarctic (ecotone) soil | place: Antarctica | collected 2015-01-13 | reverse complement strand
GAACCCGAGCTACGGCGGTTTCAAAACCCAAATACACCCCGACATTTTCGTCGCGCCGGTTTCAAACATCGGCTGGTCCGCCGGTCAGTCGCTCGCCCGAAACGACCGACCAATCGAGCAGACAATTGACGCTTTCCGCGAGTTTGTCGCGCACACCATCGAAGATTTGCTTAATGTTGCTCGCACGCCTGCGGGTCTCAACGATTTGCAGAGCAAATTGCTGCATCGCCTGGCATTGGTATAACAAAGGTCGCTGGCAGCCCACGATTATTTACTACTGGACTGGGCTGGAGCATCTTTTCGGCGAATCGGATACGCGCCTGTTCGAGCCGATGTCGCGGCTCGGCGTAACGTGGAGTACGGTTTACGCTGAAGGCTGGTATTTTTTGGAGAGAAACTTACGCGAAGTAATCAAGATGATTGGCGAAGACAAAACCGTAAAAATAATTGTTGAAGCCGATTCGGAATTAAACGATTGGAATAAAGATTTGCGTGTTCTGCTCAATTATCAAAAGGTCGCGCATCTTTTGAGCTTAATCCCCGCCGAAAAAACGCGATAAAAAATTACGTCGAAAAATACCGTGATTATTTGCAAGGCTTTGTTGACTCAAAAGACGCGACGCTCGCCGAAGTAGACCGAAGGCGCGGCGAGTATAGATTCAAACTGTTTTTGCTCAAAGACCTTCGCAATCGAATGGCACATCAAGCGTTATATTACCGCACGGACATCATTCTTTACGCTGAAGAATTGCAGGAGATTTTCGAGAATTTGCTTGGCAAAATTGCCGATGTCGGGCTGATGACTCCGCCGCCTCACACAAATGTTTCTGATTACATTGACAGCTACGAACGTCTTTGGGTGTCGTAAATCCGTAAATTATTTTATTTTTAAGATTTGAGAGGAACTAAAATATACGAGAAAGCCCCAACCGTGCGGTTGCCTTTGATGTTGTTTTTCGCCCATTCGCGGATTTCGTCAATTTTGGTCTTCATCATCTCGGCAGTCGGCGTAATAGTGCCGATTGCCGAGATGACATCCTTAGTCCGGGCGGAGCGATTTCCGTCAATAAAGGCTTCGAGAACCGCATCTTTGACTGCGCCTTCGATTTCCGCGCCGGAGAATTGTTCGGCTTTTGTCGCCAAAACGTCCAAGTCGAAATCTTCCGCTTTTAATGCCCGTTTGTTTAGGTGGAGGCGGAAAATTTCCTGCCGGTCTTCTTTGGTCGGCAAATCAACAAAATGAATGTAGGAAAAACGCCCGATACGGAATTGCTCTGATTCCAAATCGCGCACATCGTTGGCAGTGGCAAAAACCAAAACGTTTCGGTTGTCCTGCATCCAGTTTAGCAGATATGAAATCGTCCGTGCCATTTCGCCGCCGTCGGTCTTATTCGACGATTTCATTCCCGACACGGCTTTTTCAAACTCCGAAATTCCCAAGATGCCTTTGAGGGTCGTGGCAATCGAAAGAGCGCGTTTAATCGAAATCGTGGATTGTCCGATAACTCCGCCGCCTTCGCCCATAATCGAGCCGAAATCGAGGTCGAGCAAAGCGCGATTTGTAATTGATGATGCGACTCGCTTGCATAAATCCTTGCCGCAACCGGGCAAGCCGACGAGCAAAATTACTTTGCACGGCTCGACGTGCCGCGCTTTGGCTTCGGGTGAAAAAGTGTGCGCCGCTTTTTTCAAAATCTCGCGTAAAGATTGATAACCGCCGAGAGAATTTGCCAATTCGGGATGGACGTATGTTAGGGCGGAACTTCCACGAATAACTTTTTTCTTTTCGTCCAAAATGATGGCGAGCGCGTCTTCGGTTAAACCTTGACAGCGGATTGTAGCTTTAGCAATGACGTTGGAGATTTCGTCATTAGTTAATCTTAAAAGTGCCTGCACGAGATTTCCGCGAGTTACATCGCAAACATTCGTGTTAATCCCGTTTTTCTCGAATTTTTCGAGTTGAATGTCGAGCGCGTTAATTATTTCTTCTCCCTGCGGCAAATCCAGTTCAATCGCCGACACTTCCTTTTCGAGCGTCTTGATGTCGGGGAAATTCGGTCCGGCGAACAGCACGGTCGCTTTCGTAATTTTGAGTTTCCACGCGACTTCTCTTAAAAGCCTGACCAGCACCGGGTCTTCCTGACCGTAAGGCGCGATATAGGGCGCAAAATCGCAAAGGAGAAAGATTCCGGTCTGTTACTCGGCGATATATTCGAGCGCGGAGAGCGGGTCTTGCGTTTCGGGAATCGTTTTGACTTCTTTTAAGGGAACGCCGCCTCCTTTTTCGTCAATGATTTTGACGATGCCGTTCGTGCGGCTCCAGAAATAAAGCTGCTTTTCGCGGTGTTTTTCGCGGCTCATCAGTTCGAGCAGGCATTCCTTGAGCCGTTCTTCCTCGTAAGTATTGACGGCAAGCAGGGTGTAACGCGCCCGGATGAGCGTGTCGAGTTCTTCGAGCAGTTTCGCTTCGCTTGATTGATTTTTCATCTTTGACAATTTTTGAATGCAGCCGATATGTGCAGATTAAAATTCGAGCGCGTCGAGTTGATTCAAGTTTAAAACGCCGATTTGTTTTGCTCGCCGCCCAACTGCTTTTTGCTCGCTGCTTTCTTTTTCCGTCGGCGATAACGGTTTTATGTTTGTGTTTGCCGGTTTGAAATCAATTACTTTCGCCGCCTCAACAGGTTTCGCCGCTCTTGTAGTTTCCGATCCGAACTTTTGAAATGTCGGGCTGCTCGAAGCATTCAGCGTCTGCGTGTAAGTCGTTTTTTTGTGGTAAATCTTTTCGTTTAATTTCGCCGAGTAACGACTTTGCGCGACCGAGAGCGAACAATTCAGGGCGAGCGGTTTGACGTTGAGTTTAGTTCCGCTCCGCCCGTATTCGCTGATTGCAGAATATGTTCCATTCTGGTTGTCAATCAGAAAGAGATTAAAAACTTTGTCCGAATTTATAGATGGGTCGTAGTGAAAAAGGAAACATTTTTTCAGGATAACGGGCATAAAATTTAATGGTGAAACTAATCCGGCTTAAAGTTCGAGCGCGTCGAGTTGTTCGGTCTTGAGAAGTTTTCGGGCGCGTTTCGAGGTGGTAATAATTACTGCGTCACGGCTTCCTTTATTTCCGCCGACGTGTGCTGTTTCGCGTCGCGGCTGGCGATTTTATTTAATTCGGCAAGAACCGTTTCGACTTCTTCATCGCCCGTAAAATTCATCAGTTTGAACCACCGATACATTTCGCGGGCGCGTTTTGCCGTGCCGCCGGGAACGAATTTTGCATCATTGAGTTTTTCCGCCATTTCCTTGGCGGCTTCATAAATCGTGCTGTTGAGTTGGTCAAAACCTTCTTTGAGCGGCGAAACGCTCGCCTCCATTTCCCTTTTCACCGCTTCGATTTTGATTTGCCTGATGCGCTCCTTTAATTCCTGCTCGCGTTTTTCATCTTCAAAAGCGGATTTGACTTTGATTTTGGCAATTTCTTTTTGTGCCTCAATCTCGATGGCAATTTCCCTTTTTGCTTTGCGGGTTTCTTGCGTTTCGAGTTCGAGTTTTGCAGATTTCACTTGCTCGGCACACATTTCAGAACCCAAAAGAATGACTTTCGGGCGCATCTCGATTCGCATTCCATCGCGAATTGTAGCGACGGTCGGAATCATCTGCATCGCCCGCGCTACTGTTGTGTTGATAAATTCGTCGCGGTCAAACGGCTCATCTTTCAATGTTGCAGTCAGCCGTTCGGCGGAATCCGTTGCAAGCTGCCGAAAAGTTTCGCGCAAGATTTCGAGAATCTCTGGGTAATTTTCGACAACCTCCGCTTTAGCGCGGGCAAGAGTTTCCAGCGCGGCGGCGAATTCCTTTTCAAATGCTTCAAAGGCTGTAAAAGGAATCCAACGATATTCGCTGCTACCCAGCAGTGTTTCGCACAGTGTGAAGCGAAAACTATAACGGTCGAGCGCGTGATGCGCCTGCGAAGCCGCCCGCAACAACGGTTTGCGATAATCGTCAGGAAGAAGTCCGGTGCGCGGCGGGCTGAGATGAACCGATTGTTCTTTCGGCAGTTCAATGCCCAGAGATTGCCAATCGAGTTGGCGGCTCAACACGGAAAATCTGGTCGCGTCAATATTCAGAAAAATTCCCACCTGTTCGAGGGCAGTCAAATCGAACGGCATCAAACGAAATTTTCCGCTCTCATCGCAGTCGTCTTGACTGCTGAAGTTACGCCAATTTGGCGGGTACGTATGGATTTCCAAAACTGCCTCTTTATAAGCCGGATCGTCGTCGCGGGCAATAGTGCCGGCGAATGAACGATGGCGGCTGATTTCCTTCCAAAAATAATCGCCGCATTGCTCGTTTCGGCAAACGGCATATAAATTTTCGGTGAAATTCGCCGCGTCTGTTGTACTTCGGGTATGAGTTAGGATCTCCTCGAAAATCGTCGCTGGAATTTTTTCGGCTAACTCGACTCGCGCTTCTCCAACTGCCAATTCAGGGATTTTGACGGTGAAAGCGGATAGCTCGATAACGGCGTTCATCTCGCGCAGGCGAGCGCGTTTGAACACGCCGTTTTGGGCGATGACGATTTCATAAAGCGGTGCAGTAACGGGCTGGTCTGACGAAAACAAAAATTTGCGTTCGACAAGTTGCGGAATATTCATTTTAGTTTGATAAGTTTGGAAAAGTTTGGTGTGTTTAGCGCGCCCGTTGCCGCAGATCATTGACGTTGTGCCGGGTTTTGATAAGAGCGTTTTTCGGAAAAGTCTTTTTGCCGTTTAGCTCAAACAACAATTTTCGCGCATCTCCCGGGTGCGACAGGCAACGATTGAGAGGTTTGATGATTACTAAACGGGCTATCCAGAATCAGCCGTCAGACGCTTTCGATAGTGTCAAGACGGCATTCGGGCGTAATATTAGTGCCGAAACAGATGCTGCCCGAAGAATTCAGATTCGGAAACGGGGCGGCGCAGATTTTGGATTTTTGGGTAACATTTTTGTCGAGCGTCGCCCACAGATAATAACTTTGTCCGCAACCGAGTAGAAGAAGGGCGGGAAGCGGGATTTCCACTTCGAGAATCGCGTCCTGTGTGCTTTCGCCCGCGCCCGACCGCTCATCAGCCGAACGCGGGTCGGTGATGAAAATTTTTCGCCTTCCGGCAGGCAGGACACTTAAAACTTTGTATGTTTTCTTGGCACCGAGCGCGAAGCGAACGAAGTTTGATTCGATCCAGCCCGAATCAAAAACGTCTCGTGTCGAAAAGGCTTTGCCGATTTGCGCCGGACATAAATTGCGCGTTTTTTCGACGCTGCCTTCGCGCCAGTTGAGTTGATAATGTCCTTCGAGAAAGAAAAGCGCGGCTTTATGTGCGTGACGATCCGGCACGATACGCCGTAATGCCTTCGGGCGCGGCGGCGGTAAAAATTTACACCGAGTCAATTGACAAGTTGATGAATGGCGTAGATTTTACCGAAACAATCCGTTTTCCCGACATCGAATTGTTTGAAACGGATGAGTCGGGCATTTATTTTGACTGCCGAAAGAACGAGGGCTTTTATTGGATTTCACCTTTGCAAACTTACTTGGAATTGGCAAGTGAGGGAAAACGCGAACAGGAAACGGCAAACTTGATGGTTAAAGGGTTGCTCGATTTCAAATACTGACACTCTCCCTAATACACTAAGGTTTGATCTCCGTCCACTTAAACGACCTAAACTCAGCGATTTTTTGAAAATCGGCAGCGTTGTGAGAGATTACCGTTAAACCGTATCGCGCCGCAGTCATCGCAATCAAGCAATCGTTTGTCATCCGTGCGCGTCCGACCGACTCGAAACCATATCGCTGCCCGATTGCCGATAACACTTGACCGCAGATTGTCCAGTCTGTTTGATTCGGCACCAGCAAACGGTTAATTTTCTCGAAATCTTTTTCAAATTTGGCGAGCAGTTTTTTCAGTTTTCGATTAACCGCGCCGACATAAAGTTCTTCCAGCACGACGGCACTCAGATAAAGCGGCTCGGTTTTATTTTGCACTGACACGACTTGTCTTTGACTGAGAACGGACGAATCCTGTTTACGGAGCGAATTGATGTAGATGGAAGTGTCGAAGATTGTTCCCGCCAATTTACTGCTCCTCTAAACGACCGAAAACATCTTCGATTTGCAGATTGTTTCTACTTGCCGCTTTTATGAATTTATCCTGCGCGAGCCACGCTCTCTCGTTGATTTCGGCTTCGGTGATCACTTTTTCCAAAGCCATTTCAATCGTTTCAGTTTCCGTGCGCGTCCCCAAAACTTGTTGCGCTTTTTTCAAGCGCGTTTGATTAAGCTGAAAGTGTTTATTTTTTCTATTTTGAATAACCTCTGACATCAGTTTGCCTCCATCCGTGATCCAATTCAGGAATGTTCATAATCTCACAAATTATGAACATTTGCAATTTATTAATCGTTGTTTGTATAAAGACTGACTTCAGTAAACACGCGGTCGAAATCCTTTTCGAGTTCGTCCCATCTTTTTCAGTCGGCTTCCGCGTCAAACGGCAGTTCGCTCAAGTCGTCATCGGAAACCGCGCCAAACTTTTCGTCAATATTTGCTTCAATTTCTTTGAGTCGTTCTTCGTGCAGAAGGTCTTCCTCAGTTTCCTAATACGGCTGATAAGTTTCAGGTGCGACGAGATGCGCGTCCCCCTCGCGGGTTTCAGGAAAAAAGTCTGTGTTTTTTGGCTCGTTCATAATTGCTCCGGTTAATAATTATTCATCTCGAATTTATCGGCGATTCTTCTAATCATACTACGCGAGATTCCGCAGGCGGCAACGGTGCGACGAAAACTTTTATCTTTGAGATGGTGGCAGATGTAGCGTTCCTTATACGCGCTCGATAATTTGGTCAAGATATTCTTCCGGGTTGGTTTCGAGAACTAGCTGATTTTCGGTTGTCAAGACAGCAAGGTTTTCATCACTTTCCTCAGACTCGTTTCCGATAACTTCTTTTTCCGCGAACAATGCTGAAATATCTGATTTGGTGATAATTTCCGCCTCGCAATGTTCAATCGCCAATTTTACAACGAAATTTTGCAGTTCGGCGAATCCCAAACACTGATTCGAGCAAGTTCTTCTTTTTCAGGCTCAAGCACCCATTCGCGCACGTCAATCGGCGCACATTCCACGGCGGTTTGCGTTTGATATGTTTCACTCGAGTCTGGAAATTTTTTATCAATTGTTGGTGGGAAAGAGGTCGTTCCCGCTGTAGCCGGCGGAAATTGCGCCACGAGTTTTTGCAGTAGATTGGTGGCTTCCGAATCATTTTGCGGGAGCAGAAATCGCTCGCGGCTGTTCTGCGTAATACTCGTCAGTCCAAGAGCGCGAAACTTTTTCGGGTGTTCCGCTCTGCCCGGAACTACTTCGACGTAAAAATCGCCAAAAAATTTTGAACTTTTGAGCCGGATGTTTTCGAATAGTTCGAGCGACTCTTTGCCATACAGGACGCTTTGAAAAATCTCGGACGAGGTTTCATCCGTTTGCCACGCACAATCAAACAGCCGCACGATTTCATTGACTTGGGATTTCGGAACTTGCAGACCGACCAGCCGCACGCCTTCGTCGGTCGTCGTGCGGACGATTTTGAACGCCGCATCTTTGACGTTTTGATTTGCCGCCAGACCGGAATCAACGCGCCGCTCAAAAGGAAGACGGTTTTATTGACGAATGACGGGATTTTCCCGACTTCCCCTTTCCACCAATCTTTCGCCTTCGATTTCGGCACGAGCCTGTATCGTGCGGCGAGTTCCGTTTCGTCGAGATAAAATAGGTTTCTTCCCGTCGGGCGGCTGACGGCGTAAGTTTGATAACTTTCGCCGGTTTCCGGGTCAGTATGAATCAGAGAAGCACGCACAGCGACGAATTCGGGCGCGGCTGAACCGATTTTTCGGTAAAAGTAGTTCGCCCTGTTTCAAGTCCTCGAAATGCGCCGGAGTGGTCGGAACAATCGTTTCCAGTTCGTAAAGATGCGTCGTTGCACTCGTGGCTTGATCACGATGAATCAATTGCGGTTTGTGCTTGATTTTTACCGATTTTGCCCTGATGTCTTCGAGTCCGAGGTCGTATCTTCCCATTGCTTTGAGATGCTCGACGGTTTCCGTATAGATTTTGTAAAAATATTCAAAAAGCGCGTTTTGACGATGGACTTCGAGCGAGAGCAGACGATTGAAAAAGCGCACGATATTTTGCTTTTCGCTTTCCTGAATCGTTTGCCTTCCCGATTCCAATTTTGTCAGCAAGCCCATATCAGAAAGAGCGAGTTTGGCATCTTCAAGTCCGGGAATTTGAAAACCAGCCAGTATCCGGTCATAGATAATTTTTAAGGCGGCGCGTCCTTCTTTCGATTCGAGATTAAATCGTTCCAACCCACCAATTTGATTCGCCCGCCGGTCGCCTTTATTGAGCGCGTCAGTGTTGGCAAGCCTTCGCGCAATCGAAGTCGAAAAGCGTTTTTCGCCGCCTAGTTCGGTGTAAATCAAAATGTAAATTGGCGGCTGTGCTTGATTGCTCCGATGCGAAGAAATCCTGCAACTGCTTATCGGCTGACCACTTTAGTTCAGCCGCGATATGTTCGCGCCGCTCCTGGTTGAGTGCGCGTTTGTCCGAATGCTGGCTATCGCCCGTTGCGGCGACTTCCGACATAATCGCAATTCGTTTGCACTTTCCTTGAAAATTTTGGAGTTCGTGTAAGTTAGTTTGTCGCTGCGGAACGCCCGTGATTCCGCGCGGGCGGTAGGCGTAATCACCATTCGAGAGTTTCACTAAACGCATTTTGCGTCCGGTCATTTCAGCCACGTTTTCCGCGCCAAAATGGTTAATTATTTGATCGAGCGGATGTTCCGGCAATTGCAAAGTTGAGAGGCGGTCAAGCAATTCCTGTTTCAAGGCGAGTGCCTGCTTAGAGTGAATTTGCTCGCCGTTTTCGCCTAAAAGCGGCTCGTATTTCGTTTTTTCCGTTATCTCACAAGTTACTTCCTGATAAAGCGCGGTCGGAAAACAATTTTCGACAAGACGGGTTAAAGTTTCGCGCGGGCTGAAATCAAGGTCGGAAATCGCTTCTTCTTCATCCGCGACTCGTGCCATCTGGCGCGTCATAGTCGCTTCGCCGGTGCTGGTGATGGAAATAATAATCGAATGCTGTTCGGCGAGAGCGCGTTCGATTTCTTTCAGCAAAGTGGGAACTTTGAAGGCGGTGATAATCGCTTTCGTGCAGCGTTGATGCTCCGCCCAAAAATTATTGACGATGAACCGACGCAGAAATTTTTCGCTGTTCGTCAAAGCAAGCGCCTTTTCGGTTTTTTGCAGAATCGCCTGCCACGCTCGCGCCATATTGTCATATATTTCGCGCTGGTGCGGGGTTAAATGATGCACGACTTCGCGGTATTCGACCGCCAAACCGGATTCTTCGTTAACGCCCATCGACAGACTGCCGCAGAAATAGCGTCTCATCGCTTTGAGGTCGCGGCAAACCATTTCCATCGCACCGACACCGCCTTCCTCGATCTCCTGAGCGAATTCGGCAAAATCCGCAAACGGAGTTCCCTGTCCCCAGAGTCTCAGCCGAATCATATAGCCGAGATGCCGCACGTCGGTTGCCGCCGTTGCCGACGAATAAATCACCCGGAACCCCGGAAATTTCTCCACGTCCTGAATTTCGACAACCGCCGCGCCGGTTTGCGTAGCTTTGCGCTCGTTTTCGGCGAAGAAATTTTTGGCTTTATGTCCCTCGTCGAAGATTAAAATCCCGTCCGAGCCGAGCCATTCGGTCAATTGGTCAATCCGCCGCTGTCCTTTTCTCGACTTGGCGATCAGCGACCCGTAAGTGCAAAAGACGATGCCTTTTGAAAGCGTGATTTTCTCTTCAGGCTTATAATCATTAACGAGTTGAATCGGAATGTTGATTTTCAGCCGCTGCATCTCGTCTTTGACGGCTTTGATCAAATCGGATTTGACGCTGAACCAAATTGTTCGTCGTCTTCCCGAAAACCAATTATCGAGAATAATGCCCAATAGCGTAGTGGTCTTACAGACACCCGTTCCGTCGCCGATGGAAATTCCGGCGCGTACCGCATTGTCGCCGGACAAAAATTGCGTGTGCGCTTGCCCAGCGTAAATGATTCGTTCAAGCTGAATTTCCCAGACATCTCCGCCCGTTTCGATGATTCTTTTCGGCAAGCGCGGGCGATAAGTCGGTCGCGGCGGTTTGATGTTCGCCAAACCGGGCGTTTCAACGATCCTGCCGGGATGTTTCGCCCCGCCTGTCAAGTGATAACATCGGTAGAGATTTTCTTCCGCGAAATTGTTCTCCGCGCCGTTTTTCGTGGTTTGAACCAGTGTAGAGCCGTCTCCCGAATCAGGTAAAATATTCTGGTTGGTTTCGGCAAAATTATCTCCGTTCGTTAAGGGCTTAAAGGAAAAGTCGTCCGTCGAGTTGTCAGCAGTTATGAATTCCGTTTTATTAAAATCTGTTTGACCTTGATTTAACATTTGTTTTTTTTCAGTAGAGCGCGGGTAAAGTGCGATTTTGGGGTTCAGTTTTGGCGGATTAAAGTCAAGATGCTGTTAGCTTTTCAGTCGAAAACACCAGCGAAAGTCAAGCATTCTTCCAGACTGCGGCAATTAACTTCCAAAGTAGTTTTTCTCTGCTCAATTCGGCTTTCGCTCCTCTCCGGGTCGCATTTTTCGATACAAACGATGGCGGTTTGAAAGCTCGTCCCGTATTTATAAAAAGCATTCTGCGGCAAATTAAATACGGCTTTCAAATCGTATTCGGTGCCGATTTCGCTAAGAAACTTGCGTCCTTTGTCGGTTTTCAAAAGAGCGTCGCTACCCAAAAGCGCAACAAGTCTGCCGTTTTTATTCAGCCTTGCAAGTGCCGATTTAACGTGACGAAAGCCGAAACCCGAGTCGGCGTTTTTGACTCTGCCGCAACTCGTGCTGAAGGACGGATTCATCAGTATAAAATCTGGTTTGATTTCATCGGGCAAAAGGTCGTTTAAGAATTCCGCGTTAACCGCCATTGGCGCAAAATTTTGAATTTCAAGCAATCGCCGCCGTCGTTCGGAAATTTCATTAACAAAAGTCCGGCAACCGGCAATTTTTAGCCAGAGAGCGAGACATCCCGTTCCAGCCGAAGGTTCGAGTGCCGTAGTTCCCTTATCAGGCTTGAGGATTTGCGCCATCACGAAAGCCGCCCCCGGCGGTGTGGAAAATTGTTGGTAACTTACCTGCTCTTCCCCGCGCCAGCTTTGCGTCGGCAAATTTTTCGTTAAATTTTCTAATTCCGCGAGAATTTCAAATTTGTTTTCTTTTTTGATTGATTCGATGTTGAAAGTCTGCGATAAATGGCGGTTGACGGCTGTTTCTAAAATTTCGTGAATCAAGTGCGGTTCGATTTTACCATCAATCAAATAATGTTTTGCCCGGCGCAAATTTCGATCAACTCTTTATTACCGGGATAGTTTCGCGTTGCAATACGCGATTGAATTTTTTCAACAGTTTCGATTATTGATTGTTTTGAAAATTTTGATTCAACGGTTTTTATATGCAAAATCGCACTCTACTTGCCGTTTTGTTTTCTTTAGGCTCGTAAATTTTCGGGTTATTCAGTCTTCCCACATAGTTTTTTAATTTTGAAAGCTCTTCTAGAAAAACAATTTTCTAGAAAATTGTTTTTCTAGTTACTTTATTTCCTTCTTTGTAATTTAGTAATATGTGAAGTAATATGTGTAAGTTAAGTTTTTATTGTTAATTTTCCTAAGAAAACAAATTATTGCTTGACTTTTAATAAATTTTCTTAGATAAACAAATTAGAAAGCATTAGCCTGCAAGAATTATAAACTTAAAAATACCAAGCAATAATTATGAAAAGACCGGAAGCAAGAATTATAGCCGTTTCAAATCAAAAAGGCGGTGCAGGAAAAAGTACCGTCACGACAAATCTCGCCGTTGAACTGGCGCATCGAGGGTTTGAGGTTTTGGTGATTGATTCTGATGCCGAGCAACAGTCAACGATGGTCTGGAGCGCACGGCGCGAGCAGGTGAACGAGAACGGGGAATTACCGTTCGTTCAAGTAACGCATTTGCCGGCAAAAAACTTGAGAAACGTGTATCGCCTACGTGATAAATACGAGTATATTTTGATTGACGGCGGCGCTCGAATCACGGATGAGGCGCACGCTGCGGTCGCGGTAGCAGACTATTTGATAGTTCCGGTGAAAACAAGTGAACTGGATGTCGAGTCAACGGTTCAATTTTTGAAAATTGTGTCGCTCGGAATGAAAAGAAACGATACTCTGAAAGTTTCGATCCTGATAAACGGGATAAACGAGCATTCCGTTTTAGGGCAAATCGTGCTGGAGCAGCTTGAGCAGTGGGAAGACTTCAAATTGCTGAAAACAAGATTCGGTCAGTATCAAGCCTTTCAGGATGCGGTTTCGAGCGGAATGGGAGTGGTCGAACTCGGCACACGAACAGCCGTCAAGCCGGGCAATCAGGTTCGCGCTTTATGCACGGAAATAATGGAGATGATGAAAAAATGAAAAGAGACATCAGAAAGCAGACGTTTTCTAAGCCCGCTAAACCGAGCGATGAAGAAATTAAAAAGCTGACCGAAGACGACAATGTTCAGCCGTCGGAAATGCCGCAATTAAACGAGAGTTCTAAAAAAGAACCCGCTAAACTCCGGGAGAAAAACGAAAATCTGGCGATCAGGAAAAACGGCGAAAAGACAAAAATCGAAAGCGGCGAGATGACAGCAGCTTCAAGCCTAAATTCGTCTAATCCTTTTTTACTGTCGCGCGGACAAACTTCCGAAGTCAGAATCGAAAAGACCGGCTATCGTCTTCGCTCCGATTTTATGGATTTGCTGAAACTCGTCAAACGAATGAAGAAGGGACACACGCTCGAAGCCGTGTTGGACGATGCGCTGAGCTTTTATTTCGAGAACTCCGACGACGGACGCAAAGCCGTCAAACAGCGACAAATGCTCGATTCCGACGAGGATGTTTGGAGCCAATGACTATTCCGTCCAAACTGATTGCACAGCGGCGCGGGCGTTTGTTTCAAGAGCGGAAAGCCATTCGTTTATATCCAAATCGTAAATCTTTTCCCCTTTGGCGAACGCGTCGTCAATGCCTTTTTCCGCCCGCGACCAGCCAAGTATTTTCGTTGAAAATTGAGTTTTCTGTCCGGCAATACTCTCTAAGCGTAACTTCAAAAGTTTGGCGAGATGGCGCAACACCGCCGGATTGTCTTGATAATCATTGTCGAAGGCAAGCACCAGTGATTTTCCCTGCGAGATATTAACAATAAGATCGTGGCTGCAAGAAACACCGCCGCTGGCGAAAGTGAAATAGCAGGGCAAAAAACGAGCCGCAAAGTCGGCTTTGAGCGCGCCTTCGGTTACGAGAATCGGCTGATTCGGTTTCGTCCGCCCGAATGTTTTCCAACCCGCGAAGTGAAGCGGTGTTCCCGAACCGGCACTGTTCATCGCGGGAAACGACAGCCACAGGTAACGTTTTTTATCCACTACGGGCGCGCCGGGAAATCTAATTTGGCAGGCTTGAATCTTCCCAACCGGGTTGCGGTAGGGAATGAGCAATAACGGTTGCGAATAATCGCGGCATTGCCACAAACAGGCTTCGCCGCTTTCGTCCATCCAAAAACCGGGGACGTGGCAAATCCCGTGCGGATTTTCGCGCACGAACGCGGGATAGTTTTGATTCAAAAGCAGCCTTACCTGAGCGGCTAAATCTTTCCGCTCCCGCGCAGAAAAGGGAAGTGAACCGTAATTTTCGTAATCCGTCAGTCCCCGCTCGCGCAAGCCTTTATTACCCGTCGTTAAACTCTCAAACCGGCTGGCGGGCGAGAGTCTCATCAGGGCGTTGTAAATGAAATCTCTGATTTTGAGTGGTGCTGAAGAGATTTTTACCGACTGCGGTTTGTTAAAGCTTCGCGGCTGATCCTTTTTCAAAGACGGCTGATTAAAAGGCGCGCGGTTGTGGTAAAAAACTCCCCATCGTTCCTTTCGGCTCAGGCAGTCTGCGCCTGCTGTTTCGCGGGCGCAGACTGAAATTGAATCGTCAATCGTGCGGCTGCACCAGTCCGGTTTGGGTTGCGGTTAGTCTTAAAGCACTTCAAAAAACATAACTTAAAGGGAGCTGAAAAAATTTTACATTTTTCGGCTTTTTCTATTTCCGATTTATCTTCCTGACATTCATTTCTTTCAGATAGAGCAAAAAATTGCTCGGGAGAAAAAATGGCACAGCACAAATTAACTTTCAATCAGATTTTAGCCGGAGTCGAGAAGAACAATTCAGAGCAATTAATGAAAAAAGCACGTCTGGCGAACGGTTTGGCAAAAAAATCTCGCGGCGCTCAGCGGCAGGCGGCTTATGCCGTTAAGTACGGCGCGCTCGGCTCCTTAGTCAAGAAAATGCCTGCCCGCGTTGACTTGCGCCTTGATATTATTCTGACGGATTTCGTTGTCGTCGAGCTTAAAAACACAAATGTCGGTCTGCATTTTCCGATTATTAATCTTTGATCGCATTTATCTACCAGGAATTGAAAATAAGAAACAACCGGAGCAAATTATTATGACAAAGAGAATCATTACCATCGATATCGAGACGCTGCCAATAGAGGAACCGTAAACGCGCTTTTGATGTTGATAAAAAAGCTCGGCACGTTCACGCCTATAAGCTGCGGCGCGGTGATGTCTCGCAGGAAAATTATTTTGAAGATACCGACAAAGAAGTCGATACAGAAAATTAAGAAATTTCTTTTAGATTTTCTTTGGAGTGCTTAATTATTCATTCAGGAAGCGGCGAGCTTTTTACACCCTATGCCGCTTCCTGCCGATACCCGAATTGGACGGATAAAAACTTATGTGTGAAACAGATGAATTTGACGAATTAGAAATTGAAACAATCGCCGCCGCGCACCTTTTCGATGATGACAATGATTGCGATGACGAGCGGCAAATTGACGAGTATGGTGATTGCGGAATCGCCGAGCATCATTATCACAACTCAGGCTGCGGCTGTTTGACGCTCATTTCTGTCGCGCTTTCACTGGCACTGGTAACCGTGCTGTTAGGTTTGGCGTTTTAACTCTGATTATTGCCGCCAAGAAATTAAATCAAGCAGAGATACTTGCGACGGCAGAATAAATATCAAGTTTTTTATTAAAGCAAAAAATTTTTCCGCGTCAATTTCCGATTTCGGTCACAAGTCTTTATTTACTAAATTGAAGGCAATGTTCGGAGCGTTTTCAAGAAAGAACATTTCCGAACATTGAAAACGAAGGATTGGAAAAAGATTATTCCACGCAATTTTTTACTGTATTGGCTGCCGGAAACGGTTGAAAGACACCTAAACGAAAATTATTTGTTAAATCATGCGGGCAGCAATCAATTAAACCGCGTGGCGGTGGGCGATGTGTTGTGGATTGTAACGACGGGCGAAGCCGATGAATTAGGACTTGCGGGAAGATTGCGCGTCGGTGCGGTTGTAAGTTTGGCAGAAGCGCAAAGACAGCTCGGCAGACGCGATTTGTGGGCATCTGCCTATCACGCCATTGCCGTTCCCGGAACTGCAAGAAGAATGTGCGGCGCGAGTTTAATTGATATCGCGGATGAACTTCGATTCGTTGACTCCGGGGCTGACCGGCTGGTTATTTCTAATCGCGGCGGCGCGTCTGCCGATCAGCTGAGAAGAATGCGCGAGCTTGACGCGCGCTCAAGCCGATTGCTTTCCGCAGTATTCAACCAAAGTCAATCGATGCCGACAAATTAAAAAGAGATTCAAATCATAATGAAAATTAAAACCTGTTTTTCTGACAAATACTATGCGGAAACACGAACGGCAAGTATGCGAAAACTGCCCGTAGTCGCTGAATGTGCCGAAGCGAGCGGCTTCGCGGAACTTGTTGACCCGGGAACGATTGGTATTGAGCAGCTTCGTCCCCTGCACGATCCCGCTTATGTAAACAATTTTCTTTCAGGCGAAGGCGTGCTTGCCAGCTCGCAAGGCTGGAGTTGGAGCGAGCAAATCCGAAACGGTGTTTTGGCAATCAACGCCGGGCAAATTGTCGCCGCGGAAAATGCTTTTCGTTACGGAATCGCTGCTAATGTCGCGCAGGGATTTCACCACGCGGGATATTGTCGAGGCGAAGGTTTCTGCACCTTTAACGGTTTGGCACTCGTCGCGCAGGCGTTTCCCGACAAACAAGTGTTCGTGCTTGATTGCGACGAACACGGCGGAAACGGAACGGAAGAATTCACGCATCGCCTTCCGAATTTATTCAATTACAGCATCAACGGCAGTCGTTTCGGATGTGAGGGGGACAACCCGCGCAGCGTTTCGCGCACTCTTCGCCCGATTACGAGAAATTTTGAGCCGTATCTCGAAGCTTTAATAGGCGGCTTCGGCAAAATAGAGGAATTCGGGGCTGATATAATAGACATTATAGGAAATAAGCATCCTTCTTGTAATCAAGTATATCAATAGTTTGGATTGGTTGGCGAAAAGTTACTCGCAGATTGTGCAAGCCACACGCGATTTCCATTACCATATCTGAAATCTTC
>MWVX01000212.1_pt1 | contig 16624 bp, 17 predicted proteins | sample 1047311 | NCBI WGS metagenome assembly MWVX01 (sample SAMN06349984, study PRJNA376086) | soil metagenome | isolation source: MtG-4 sample Antarctic (ecotone) soil | place: Antarctica | collected 2015-01-13 | reverse complement strand
TTTGGTGCATTGGATGGCGTAATGAAGTTTTTTCAAAATAAAACATTGCTGACTTCAGGTTGGGTGCATTACCTCGCTTTTGATTTGATGGTAGGTGCCTGGATAAAAAGAAATTCTGTGATCTACGGCATCAGTCATTGGTTGATAATACCTTGTTTATTTTTCACTTTTATGCTTGGACCAGTGGGCCTATTGCTTTATCTCATCTTACGATTTCTAAAAACCAAAAAATATTTTTCAACTAACTATAACTAACCTTTTATGAAATTTATATCGGAGTTGAAACAACGGAATCAATTACTCTTTTGGTTTGGACTGTTTAATATAGTTGTAGGCTTATTGTGTTTTCTGCTTATGCAGTTCGATGAACAACAGATTTTAACAGCAAACCGCTGGCTGAAACCTATGAAGTTTTATTTTTCTGTTGGCCTGATGATTTTCACAATGGGCTGGCTGCTGTATTATCTCAACAATACAAAAAAAATAAGAAGATATAGCTGGCTACTCATAATAACTATGTTTTTTGAGAATGCCCTTATTCTTTTACAGGCCATTAGGGGTACTACTTCTCACTACAATGAAAGCACTTTGGTAGATGGAACTATTTTCAATCTGATGGCACTTTTCATCCTGATATTCACCATAACCTTTGTGTTTATTTGTGTTTCATTTTTCCGCCAGAAGGAGTTTTTTATTTCCGAATCCTATTTATGGGGTATTCGACTGGGACTTTTATTTTTTATTTTTTTTTCGCTGGAAGGAGGCATGATGATTGGGCTTGCGCAACATACCGTAGGTGGTTCGGATGGTGGACCTGGCTTACCTTTGACTAATTGGAGCACTAAATATGGCGACCTGCGTATTGCTCATTTTTTTGGCCTCCATTCTCTGCAGGTACTTCCATTGGTTGGTTATTATATTGCGAAATCAAAAAATCAAATTATTGTTTTATCAATAATTTATTTTGTAATTGTTATGGCAGTTTTTATACAGGCATTGGCTGGCATGCCCTTGATAAAATAGTAAATGGCATCTATTTTATTTTGTCAAAAGGTGGATTAGTCCATTGCTACAATTTTTCATAATGCTCATATCTACAACATAACATTTAAACAATACATTATTTACATTAAGGATATACATCTTAATATTTTTGATCCAGATTCATTAAAGCAGTTTTCAATTCTCATGTATACCTCTGTTTCTACGGAGGTTTTTTATTGTGATAATAATCAGGTTTTGACTGTTTTTAAATTTTGTTGAAGAAAAGGTAACATGGACTTTACTATTTGTTCATACACATAAATTTATTTGCGCCTGAAATAAAGATTATGGTTGAAATTTTTTGATAGAACTGTCAATTAAATATTTACTGTAAATTTTTTAAAATCAGCTTCACCCCTTAGCAATGAAAACCTCTCTCTGTCTGTGCTAAGTTGATATATAAGGCAATCGTTCATCCAAAGGGCCGGTTTTAACCGGTGCTTTTTTGCATTCTTAATATTCAGTTAACATTAAAATGCTAACATCATGGGTTATGGAAATCATTTTAATGGTTTTAGGCGGGCTTGGCTTATTCCTGTTTGCTATTAATAATCTATCAGATTTATTAAAAGACCTGCTTGGTGACAAAGCAAAAAGATGGTTGGGCTACTGCACAAAAAACCTGATCACTGCCATCATCACGGGTATTTTTATAACCGTTCTTCTTGATTCATCTTCCGCAGTGATTATTATGACCATAGTATTGGTCAATGCAAAAGCACTGACTTTCAAACAATCTCTGGGCATTGTTATGGGTGCAAACATTGGTACCACTTTTTCCAGTCAGTTAATTGCTCTTGATATCGGGCAATATTCTCCTATCCCCATTTTCGTAGGGTTGCTATTAAGCGTATTTGTAAAAAATAAAAGAATTTCCCAGCCAGCCAGGATAGTCATGTATTTCGGCATTCTCTTTTTTGGCTTGTTTACTATGGAAAGAGCTGTGGAACCACTCAAGGGCCATCCCGAATTTATGAACTGGATGGCTAACCTTGAAAATCCTTACAAAGGAGCCGGTATGGGTGCGCTGATCACCCTTATTATTCAATCTTCATCTGCAACAGTAGGGATGGCGATCACCCTGGCAAAAAAAGCATTGATCACTCTGCCTGCCGGAATAGCCGTAATGCTTGGCGCTGAACTTGGAACCTGTTCCGATACTTTATTGGCCACTATCCGGGCTGACAGACAAGCGGTGAAAACAGGTATATTCCATTTATTCTTTAATATTATTTCCATCTGTATAGGCTTGCTGATTTTCCCGTTTTTTGTTCAATTCATATATTCAATATCAGGTAAAGCTTCTATTGAACAACAAATTGCGAATGCGCATATGATCTTTAATTCTTTAGGTGTGCTCATTTTTTTACCGTTTATACCTGTCATAGAAAAACTGCTGAACAGGTGGCTGCCACAAAAAGACAGAAGAGACAATTTAGTGCAGCCCTTAACCACAATAGCCCATTAAATAATCCAGATTTATGGAAAAATATCATAAAAGGCTTTCAAATTAGGTTATCATCAAAAAAACATAAAAAAAGTATAAAAAGCGGTGGATCTGAACAAGAAATCTTTAATCATTTTCCGAAACTTGATTCTCCATATAATCAGCCTCATCAAATGAATCATTATCAATAGCATCTGCTATATTTTAAGTGGTGGTTGATTCAGGCTAAAAATTAATATTGGAATTAAGATTTATGATGGATTTTTATGGTGAAAACTGACTGTTTTATGAAAGAAAAAAGGTATAAATATGCAGAGGATGTAATCGAAGATTACTTAAGATTGACAGATGAAAAAATAGAAATCCCCTTATTAATCTCCGCTGCAAAAGAAAAACAGATCACCCTGCTGGATGGTGTAAACGGAAATGTATTAAGGAAAGGAGATGTGGAAAGCCTTTTCAAACTCTATATGCAAATCCGGAAATATGATGAAAGACAGGTGGAACTTATCGCAGAACTGGGTGAAGTTGAATTTACACTAAGGGAGTTCCTTTCATTTATAGAGGGCAATCAATTAGCATACGAGAAGAAAGACGATGTTGAAAAGCAAAAGATCACTTATCTCTTCTGGCTTGAAGACGGCGTGGTAAAGTGTAACCGGTAACAGGTTTTAAAAAATATCTCTCTTTCAAAGGCATATCACGCTAATGCTAAAATTTTTATTTTTTAAATAAAAAACATGCATTTGAAATATTAATCGTAATATTGCGATAGATTTATGGGATTAACCAAATCATACGAATTCACTTTAAAACAAAACAAGCTTGCTAAATATGCCAAAGCTTTAGCCCATCCTGCAAGAATAGCTATTCTGAAATTATTGGCGACCAAACAAACATGTGTTTGCGGCGACATAGTAGATGACCTGCCCCTTTCCCAAAGCACTGTTTCCCAACACCTGAAAGAATTAAAAGATGCCGGATTGATCAAAGGTGACATTGAAGGAACAAAAGTTTGCTATTGTATAGATGAAAAAGAGTGGAAAACGGCTCAAATATGGATCAATGATTTCTTTAATGCTTATAAAGGTGGCAAAAATTGCTGTTGATTTTTTTTGAATAAATTGATCGTCATATTACGATAACACATTAAAACAAAATAAAAATGGAAACAAAAGAAGACGTAAAAGAAATGGTAAGGCAAAAGTATGCTGAGATCGCTTCTCAAGACAAAGAAACGAACCAAAGCTCATGCTGCGGCGCAGGTAGCTGCTCCACCGAGGTATATAATATTATGTCTGATGACTATAATCAGCTGGAAGGGTATAATCCTGACGCAGACCTGGGCCTGGGTTGCGGACTGCCAACAGAGTTTGCCAAAATAAAGCAAGGCGACATAGTCATTGACCTCGGCAGTGGTGCCGGTAATGATGCTTTTATCGCCAGGCATGAAACGGGTGCAGAAGGAAAAGTAATTGGCATTGATTTTACCCCTGCTATGATCAACAGGGCCAGGCAAAATGCAGAGGCAAGAGGTTTTCATAATGTGGAGTTCAGGGAAGGAGATATTGAGAATTTACCGGTAACAGATAATACGGCCGATGTAATAGTAAGTAACTGTGTTTTAAATCTTGTTCCAAACAAAGATGAAGTTTTTAAAGAAATATTTCGGGTGTTAAAGAAAGGCGGACATTTTTCCATTTCAGACATTGTATTGGAAGGAAGCTTGCCAAAAGAAATAAAAGAAACGGCAGAAATGTATGCAGGTTGTGTAGCCGGCGCTATTCAAAAACAGGATTATTTAGCACTAATAGAAAAAAATGGTTTTACCAATGTTATTATCCAAAAAGATAAGCCCATCATTATTCCTGATGATATTTTGAGTAATTATTTATCGGCAGAACAAATAACAGCATTTAAGAATTCAGGCACAGGCATTCGCAGTATTACGGTATATGCAGAAAAAGCTTCGGATAAAACCTGTTGCGGACCGGAATGTTGTAACTAAGAGATCATATGCCATCATATATTGCCCATTTCACTGACTTTAAAACTTTGATTGACTATGAGGATAGCCTTATTCAGTGATATACATGCCAATCTTCCCGCTCTGGAAGCCTGCATGGCAAGTATAGAAAAGCAGGCACCGGATGCCATTTATTGCCTGGGAGATTTAGTGGGCTATAATATATGGCCCAATGAAGTGATCCGGGAAATAAGGCGCAGGGGTATCCCCACCATAGCAGGAAATTATGATCAGGGCATAGGGCTTAGCAGCGATGACTGTGGTTGTGCTTATAAAACAGAACCAGAAAAGGAAATGGGTAAAATTTCTATTTCTTTTACCAACTCTATTGTAAAAGCTGATGAAAGAAAATATTTAAGAACACTGCCGGCACACATCAGAATAGAATTTCAACTGAATAATGACAAACTCAATTTGTTGCTGGTACATGGAAGTCCAAGAAGAATAAACGAGTATTTATTTGAGGACAGGGATGAAAAAAGTTTATTAAGGATCATGGAAGGAGCTGATGCAGATATAATGTGCTTTGGACATACTCACCAACCTTATCATAGAATACTACCAACAGAGACGACAGAAAACATACATTACCGCCATGCCATCAATATTGGTTCAGTAGGCAAGCCGAAAGACAACAATCCTAAAGGTTGTTATGTAATACTTACTATAAATACAGATAGCAATAAAACAAACAAAGATTCAGTTCAGGTTGAGTTTATAAGATTTGAATATGATGTAGAGAAAGCTGCAAAGGCAGTTGAAGACAGTCCATTGCCAAATAAGTATGCTGATATGCTTAGAAGGGGCTATTAAATAAATCAATAAATAATTATGAAAATAAAATTATTGCTTATTGCTCTGTCATCTACTTCTTTACTAGCAGCACAAACTTTAAAACACGGCAATGTTCAATCTCCAAGACCAACAATTGCTGCCCAGAAACACTATAAGCATCTTCAAAAATATCCTGCAATAAGTACAAACATTGAGACAGATAAAAAGCAGTTTCCAATAAAAACAATGCGTCCTTCTTATTTTAATAATTTGAAGTTAAGAGCAGTGTATGTGGATGTGCCAATTGAGATTTTCGATATTGGTATCATGCCGGCAAATAGTTCAATTAAAACAAAAAAAGAGTTGGAATATCTGCATAGCCTGGCAGATACAGGGAGGAGTGAAGAACGGATTGAGGAGTGCATGATGTTTGCAAATATATATTACCGGGTTTTAGCAGTTTCTTCAGACACGGATTATACAACTTTAAGAAAAAATTTATTTCACATAGGTCGCCAAATAGGTGATTGGTTCCATCCGGATAGTTTACCAATAACCGCAAACTTTATGGCAAAAGTATGGCAGGATGCTACTTATTATAGTTGGGCATTAAAATTTAAGTATAACAGAATACGTCCTTATCAATTAGATACGACGCTTAAACAAATAACTAATCCAAACTTTCCTGCATATCCCAGCGCTCACTCAGCAAACTCTTATGTAGCAGCTTACGTTTATTCAGAATTACTTCCTCAGTACACAGGATTGTTTACAAAAAATGCTTTTGACATGGCATTTTCAAGGGAAATAATTGGAGTACACTTTCCCAGTGATTCAGAAGCCGGGCGATTGCTTGCACGTCAATTGGTTAATTTGTTCTTGCAAAGTAACTCCTTCAAAAAAGATTTAGCAGAAGCAAGAAAAGAGATACAAAAAAAGATTATAAGAAAAACTAGTAAACTTTTTTAACCCAAAGAATATATCTGATTGAAGTTTATAGGACGAAGAACAATTGCTAATGACTGACAGTTTATCAACGCCGTTAAAAACGGAGTTGTAAGCGGATGGTAAAAATATTGTCCTTCAGATCTTCCGTAAAACCTCCAAGAACAGTTTCTTCATTCTTCACTATATCATAATAGGCCAGCACTTTGAAGTTGCCCGTAAAATACCTGGTCATGCCAAAACCAAATGTATTGAAGCGTATGTCAGCACCCGTCATGTTCGTGCCTGCTTTACCAATCTCTGCAGATTCTACTTTTATATTCGGGTCGTACCAATCGTATTTTGCCATCAACTCCCATTTCTCATTGAAAATATTTTGCAGAAAATAAAAAAAGGCAGCATCAAACTTCCTTATATAGGTAGGCCCTGAGGGTAAAGTGCCGGGATTTATTGTAGAAATGGCCGTACCCGGTTGTGTACCTTTCCAGTATTCAGCCCGCACTTCCGTTTTGCCCAAGGCGTGTTTATAGATCAATTGTGCATCGGCTCCGTAATAATGCCGTGGTGCTTTATCCGCAATATTTTTAAGACTGGAATCTACCATAAAAATTTTATTGCCATTCTGTTCTTCAATTTCATATTTATATTTAGTAGTCTGCACCCAGCCCCCCCTTAACAAAGACAAACCACTGCTCCATAAAAAACGGCTTCCCAACGGCAACGGTTTTAAATAAAAGCGGCTGATCAGGTCTTTAAAAGAATCAAATTCTGCCGGTCCGGATTTTCCCTGCCCGTTAAAAAACCCTATATCATATTTGAAAAGTGGATTTTTTCGCTCCTTGCTCTGAGATTCATATGTGATCATAGCGCCAAGGTCCCTTTCGCTGGGCATTAATATCTGAGAAGCCCTGCCCCTTTCCGGCGTTTCCCTGTAGGCTGAGGATAAGTTGACTTCAAAGCCAAAGGGCCGGGCAAAAAGACCCATGGTCAGGGAAAAATTTTTCTTTTTTGGTTCATACAGCCGCACATACATATCTCTCACATTCACATCCCGTTCTGTGGCTTCGATCTGGAATGTAAACAGAGCTTGTGGAAAACTATTGTTTTTGGCAGGTAAAACATAATCAATCTTAATGCGGGCCCTGCGCAACATAAACCTGTTGTCAGAGAATTCAGGGAAATTTCCTCCATTAAAAGAAGGGCTTCCTTTTTGCTGGGCTAACTGATATTGAGGCTGGATGTATCCGCTAAAATGCAAATTTTCAAGCCGCTTTACGACCGGGCGTACAGTATCGCGGATAAATAAAGTGGAGTCATAGTCAGTTAAATAACGTTGTGCGCCAGTCGATAAAAAAATGAACAGCGAAAAGATTGAAAAATAAATTTTTGAATATGAATTTTTACTTTTTAGTCCCATTTTGGAATGACATCAGGATAGCATTAATAATATTTCAGAACTGAATCTTAGCCCAATATTAAGTTATTATTAATTCTATGTAAACAAAATCCCTACATTGAATAGGGAGTAATTTCGCTTACTCTTAAAAAAATACTTATGGCTTTTTCTTTAACGAAGTTCTTCAGTCCTAAGGATAAATTATTTTATGCCTTGTTCGAAGAAGTGGCTAATAATTGCACAGTAATGGCTGAAAAGCTGGCTGAGATCGTAGCTGAGACCGATTATACCAAACGTTCCGCTATGATCAACCCCATAGAAGATATGGAACATATCAATGATGAACTGACACATAAAATATTCACTGAGCTTGGCCGCAATTTTATTACTCCTTTTGACAGGGAAGATATTCATCACCTGGCGAGTTCGCTTGATGACATAGCTGATTACATATACGCCTCAGCAAAGAAAATCAAGCTTTATCACGTAAATCCCACGGATGAAGGCATTCATAAACTGGCAGAACTGATAGTAGAAGGTACCAAGGAAGTACGAAATGCGGTATTGGAATTAAGAGATATGAAAAATATACGTAAGATCACAGATGCCCTTGTACGAATCAACCGGATAGAAAATGAAGCAGATGATATCAGCGATATGTTTACCGAACGCTTATTCAGCATGGAAGTGGATGCCAAAGAGATCATCAAGAAACACCAGATCTACCAGGTAATGGAAGACGCTACTGATATGTGTGAGGATGCAGCGAATGTAATAGAATCCATAATCATCAAGTACTCTTAATAATTGAGAATTAAACAATGATCAGCATGATGATTGTTCATTCAAAGATCAGTTATAAGTATTTCCCCTTTCAAATCTCCATATTTCTCATATGACTTACCTTATCGTTATCATAGCGCTGGCACTGATCTTTGACTATATCAATGGATTTCATGATGCAGCCAACTCTATTGCCACAGTGGTTTCTACTAAGGTGCTTACTCCCTTCCAGGCTGTTGTGTGGGCTGCTTTATTTAATTTTGTTGCTTTTTTTATTTTCAAAGACCATGGTGTGGCCAATACGGTAGCAAAAACTGTAGATCCGGATGCCATTGAAAGTACCCGTATGCTTACGGTGGTATTCAGCGGACTGATCGCAGCCATTTTCTGGAACTTACTTACATGGTGGTTTGGTATTCCTTCTTCTTCTTCACATACACTTATTGGTGGCTTTGCAGGCGCAGGTGTAGCAGCAGGGGGGTTTGATGCAGTCAACAGTGATGTAATCATACGTACAGCATCGTTTATTTTGCTGGCACCATTGGTGGGTATGATCATGGCTTTCGTTATATCGCTATGGTTTATTTTTTCTTTTAGGAAAGGATGGGGGCCAAAGTTGCTATCACTCCTCATTATTTTGGGCCTGATTTTATTTTTAGCATCGTCTACAACCACCAACAGGGCTGAACTCTCCGGATTGAAACTGGAAAAAGAAACCACAGGAATGAAGGTAAGCTCCGTTTCAAGCAACTCACCTGCCAGCAAAATGGGGTTCAAAAAAGACCAGGTGATCACTTCCATTAATAATATGCCAATAGCCGATCAACAGGATGTTAACCATGCTTTTCGTAGCCTGAAGCCTGGAGATCCTTTTATACTTTCGGCTGTAGATAAGGAAAAGGGATTGCAGGAAGCCTCATTCAATTACCAAACTAATTATAACAGTCATTTCAACAATGTATTATTCTTTGGTCAAAACTTTAAATGGTTTTTGCTGGGTATAATTCTTTTTGTACTGGCAGTATTTACATTCTGGCTCAACACGCTCAATGCATCTAAATCCACCTCATGGTTCAAAAGACTGCAGCTTGTTTCATCGGCAGCATTTTCCATTGGTCATGGAGGTAATGATGCACAAAAAGTTATGGGAATCATCATGGCTGCACTGGTAGCTTATAACCCATCTATTTATAGTTTGAGCCATATGCCAAATTGGGTACCCCTTGCGTGTTATTCTGCTATTGCATTGGGCACTATGAGTGGGGGATGGAAGATCATTAAAACAATGGGTACCCGTATTACCAAAGTTACTCCCTTCGAGGGGGTAGCCGCTGAAACTGCGGGTGCTATCACGCTGTTTGTAACTGAAGCTTTGAAGATACCGGTGAGTACTACACATACCATAACAGGTGCCATAATCGGGGTTGGAGCAACCAAACGTTTGTCGGCGGTGCGTTGGGGTGTCACCATCAACCTGCTTTGGGCCTGGATTTTGACCATTCCAGTCAGTGCATTGCTTGCAGCAGGTGTTTATTATATATCCAGGCTCTTCATTTAAACTTCAATTTAAATCCCGAGTTTTGCCGCTTAAGCAGGCATATGGCAAAAATTCTTGTTACGGGTGGTTGCGGGTACATAGGATCTCATACGTTGGTAGACCTTATAGATAATAGTTATGAGGTATTATGTGTGGATAATAACTCCAGATCAAATGCAGTCATTTTAAAAGGAGTGGAAAAAATTACAGGGAAAGTTGTAAAAAATTACAAAGTTGATCTTTGTAACTATGATGAAACATTTGCCATCTTCCAGGAAAATAATGACATAGATGGCATCATCCATTTCGCTGCCTATAAAGCGGTAGGTGAATCAGTGGTTCGCCCGTTGATGTATTATGAAAATAATATTCACTCCCTGGTAAATCTGTTAAAGTGTGCACAGGAATTTCATATCCCGTGGTTTGTTTTTTCTTCCTCATGTACTGTATATGGAAACCCCGATGAGTCGCTTGTAACGGAAGAAACAAAACAAAAACCTGCAGAATCGGCCTATGGTGCTACCAAGCAAATGAGTGAACGTATAGTAGAGGATTTTCAAAAAGTCGGAAACACACAATGTATTTTATTGCGCTATTTCAATCCAGTAGGTGCACATAAGTCCACCCTGATAGGAGAACTGCCGATAGGTAAACCCCAAAACCTGGTACCCGCCATTACCCAGACAGCAATAGGAAAAATGCCCAGGATGAAAGTGTTTGGCAATGATTATCCTACACGGGATGGAAGCTGTGTGCGGGATTATATTCATGTCAGCGATATAGCTCATGCTCATACACTTGCTATAAAATACCTGCAGGAAAACAGAAACAGCAGCGGTTGCGAAGTTTTTAACCTGGGTACAGGTAATGGTGTAACAGTGCTGGAAGCTATCAATGCATTTGAAAAAGTGAGCGGCAAAAAATTAAATTATGAGATTGGCCCAAGAAGACCCGGTGATGTGATAGCCATTTACGCAAATAATGATAAAGCAAAAAAAATACTAGGATGGCAACCGAGATATACATTAGAGGAAATGATGAGTACTGCATGGGATTGGGAACGAAAACTCAAAGAAGATGAGCAGCTATTCTCCTCCACCCCATCGCAATTGAACTAAAGAATAGTGAGTAACTAGTAGAAAGTAGTTAATAGATTCAAGGAGTATTTGGATCAATCAATCCTGAAGTTAATTTAAATATTTCCAGCAAAATATCATTTACTTCATTAAGTTCTTCTTTTTCAAAATACGATAGACAAGGAATTTCTTCTTTGGGTAGCTTTGCGCATTTCTGATGAGAAATGGCATTAGTTTTATAGCTTTCTGCCAGGCCAATAATCTTTATGACTTAATTCCAGCATTTTTTTGGGTAATTTAGATAATCTGATTCAATAGCTATTACTCACTCCTTGCTAACCACTACTCGCTATTTACTACATTTGCCCCCATGTTAAAAGACATTCAATCTACAGGTAAAAAAGATACCCGCAGCGGTTTTGGTGATGGTATAGTAGAAGTAGCAAGAAAAAATAAAGACATCGTAGCACTTACGGCTGACCTGGGTGGCTCGCTTAAGTTGCAACAATTCATTAAAGAATTTCCTGACCGGTTCATTCAATGTGGTATAGCCGAGGCCAATATGATAGGTATAGCAGCAGGCTTAACCATTGGTGGTAAAATTCCTTATACGACAACTTTTGCCAACTTTTCTACCGGCAGGGTATATGATCAGATACGGCAAAGTGTAGCCTACAGTGGCAAAAATGTAAAATTATGTGCTTCTCATGCAGGGCTGACGTTAGGTGAAGATGGTGCAACTCATCAGATACTTGAAGACATAGGGTTAATGAAGATGATGCCACACATGACAGTGATTGTGCCATGCGATTATAACCAGACTAAATTAGCAACCATAGCCATTGCCGAACACAAAGGTCCGGTGTATTTAAGATTTGGCCGACCCAGTTGGCCCATATTCACAAACCCTGATGAATCTTTCAGGATTGGTAAAGCACAACAATTTTCTGAAGGAACAGATGTTAGCATTTTTGCCTGCGGACATATGGTGTGGAATGCCATACAAGCTGGTGTAGCACTGGAAGATAAAGGTTTAAGTGTGGAAGTGATAAACATTCATACCATCAAACCAATGGATGAAGAAGCTGTACTTAATTCTATCCGCAAAACGAAATGTGCTGTTACAGTAGAAGAGCATAATATAATTGGAGGTTTGGGTGATGCGATTGCACAGGTGGCTGCAAAAAATTTTCCGGTTCCTATAGAATATGTAGGTACAAAAGATACTTTTGGAGAAAGTGCCACACCTGACCAGTTGTTGAAAAAATATGGACTGGATATACCGGATGTGATCGCTGCTGTGGAGAAAGTGATGTCAAGGAAGAATTCATGATTCCATAATGTATTTAGTTTTTCAGCTTGTGCACTCACAAGTCTTTTTCGTTATTGTTGAATTCGACCAACGCAACTCAACAAAATGGAACAATTACTGCTAATTATTTAATATTTATTATCTCAACTCGCGGGCAAAGTCTATGAAAATCGGTACGACAAGAGCAGAAACGTTTAGTGATGGCGTAATAGCCATTATCATAACTATTATGGTACTGGCACTGAAGTTACCGGATTTTGATCGCGACACCACTTCCTGGAGGATGATCAATCATCTGAAAGAACTAATACCCTATTTCACAGCCTATGTTTTCAGTTTTATGATGATCGGAATATTCTGGACAAATCATCACCATATGTTTCATTTATTGGAAAAGACTGATGAACACCTGCTATGGCAAAACCTGCTTTTTCTTTTTTTCATGAGCCTTATTCCATTTGCTACTGCAATGATTGGCGCTAATCCTTTATTGTCTGTTTCCTCTGCACTGTATGGTCTTATCATGCTCATGACTACTATGATGCTTGCGGTCATGAGACATTATACCATCCTTAAAAAATTAATACACCAGGGTGAGGATAAAAAAACAGATAAAAAATTAACACTGGCTTCATTAAAAGGAAGAAACAAAAGTTATTTAGGCGCAGCCGCCTACCTGGTATCAATTCCACTTGCCTATGTACATGTATACCTGTCTTTCGTTTGCTTTGCCATCCCGCCGATAATATTTTTTATACCTACAGGCATTGATGATGAAGAGTTATCCAATAAAATTGAAGAAAAAAATGCAAGTAAAATAAATCCTGCATAAAAATCAGACCTGGCAATTTTCTAAAGTCATACAAATTACCTTTACCTTTTATGAATACAGGTCTTAATAGCGGATTAAAATTTAAGCAATGGCATTGACCCAAAGAGACGATGCTGATCTTCTTATACAGTTTCGTGATCCTGCGACAAAAGAAGCTGCTTTTACCACAATTATTAAAAAGTACCAGGAACGACTATACTGGCATGTACGTAGAATGGTGGTAGATCATGAAGATGCCAATGATGTGTTGCAGAACGTGTTCATTCGGGTTTGGAATGCCCTTGATAATTTTAAAGAAGAATCTCAACTCTATACCTGGCTTTACCGGATTGCTACCAATGAGTCCCTCACTTTTCTTGAAAGTGCGAAAAAACGCTCAGCCGTAAGCCTGAGCGATGTGGAAACGGGGCTGGAAAACAAAATAAAAGCCGATCAGCACTTTGATCCGAATAAACTGGAATGGAAATTACAATTGGCCATACAACAACTGCCTGAAAAACAGAAACTTGTATTTAGCCTGCGCTATTATGATGAAATGCCATACGAAGAAATGAGCCGTGTGCTGGATACCAGCGAAGGCGCTTTGAAAGCCAGTTATCATCATGCCGTAAAAAAAATTGAAGATTATATCCTGAATCATTAAACTTCAACCCCCATTTTATGTCTTAAGCCTTGATAATGAATAACCGGAATACCATACAGGAGGAATTGAGTGGTCTGAACAGTAATTTACCTCACGACATTAAAGAGCCCGTTTTTAGCGTGCCCAATGCCTATTTCGAGAACTTTTCCCTTTCCGTACTAACTAAAATTAAAGGAAAGACTACTGTTTCAGAGTTGGATGAATTAAATGAATTATCGCCTGTATTGGCCGGTATTTCCAAAAACATGCCCTTTAGCCTGCCCCCCGATTATTTTTCGACCTTTGAAAATGAAATTCCTGTATTGATTGGCAAAGAGGAACTACTCTCTGTTCTTGCCTCGAGTGAGCGTAAGATTCCATATGAAGTACCTGCTGGCTATTTTGAAGAATTGCCTGCCCTTATTTTGTCCAGAGTTTCTCAAAGAGGAGCCAAAATTATTTCTATCAAACGTACCGCATGGATGCGTATTGCGGCAGCTGCAGTGATTGCCGGTATTATTGCTATTTCAAGTATCTTTTATTTTAATAACAGCCAAACGGTGGACCCTTCATCCCAACCGCAAGCCTGGTTAAAGAACACATTAAAAGAACTACCTGATAAAGACCTGGAAGAATTTATCAATACAACCGATGCAGGTGCCGATAATGAAATAGTAAAAACCTCGATCAGTTCAAACGAAGTACGTGGGTTGCTAGATGATGTATCTGATAATGAGCTCGATGTATTTCTGACTCAGGTGCAGGGTGATGAAGATTTATCCGTTATTAATTAAACATGAACTATGAAAAGAATTTTATACATATTTGGATTTCTTACACTACTGAATACTACTTCATTCGCCCAGGAAGATGATAGTAAAAACGGTGAGAAGGTACGGGAGCGGATGACAGAATATATTCAGAAGAGACTCAATCTTTCTAAAAATGAAGCCGAACGGTTCTCTCCTGTTTTTATGGATTATTTTACTGAATTAAGAAAAACAAACCAGCAGTATAAAACAGACAGGCTGATACTGCAACAAAAAATTGTCGACCTGCGTTTACGCTACCGCGATCAGTTCAAACCCATTATTGGTGATAAGCGAAGTAATGATGTATTCATGTACGAACGCGACTTTGTAGATGAAGTAAAAAGACTTCGCCAGGAACGTATTCAAAACCGCGGAGCCGATCGCCCGGTAAAAAGATTAAAAGGCCAGTTGCAATGAAACCCAAATTCGTTTATATTTGAACTTGGTGTTTTTCATAGGTTAGCAACGGCCGGCTCTTTTTAGGGCGGGCCTTTTTTATTTGGCGCCTACCTATTTACTCAAATACATACTTCTATCCTTGTACAGCTGCCGGAAATAAGGGTCACGTAAATCCTTTATAAAGCGAATGGCTTCGCCGGTTGATTTCATTTCAGGGCCTAATTCTTTATTGACACCGGGAAATTTATTAAATGAAAAAACAGGCTCTTTGATTGCAAAACCGTCCAATTTTTTTTCAAACGTAAAATCCTTAAGCTTTTTATCTCCAATCATTACTTTGGTTGCTACATTCAGGTAAGGATAATTATAAGCTTTTGCAATAAAAGGAGTTGTACGTGAAGCTCTTGGATTAGCCTCTATCACATATACTTTTCCATCTTTGATGGCAAACTGGATATTTATCAAACCTTTGATATTTAATGCACGTGCTATCTTTTCAGCATAATGCTCCATTGTTGTCACCACCAATGGTGTGAGATTGAATGCAGGAAGTACGGCATTACTATCACCACTATGTATGCCTGCCGGTTCTATATGTTCCATCACACCCATTACATGAAAATCATCACCATCGAAAATTGCATCAATCTCTGCCTCCTGGCACCTGTCAAGAAAATGATCGATTAAAATCTTATTGTCTGGAATATGCTTGAGCAGGCTAATGACTGCTTTTTCAAGTTCTTCGTCATTGATCACGATCCGCATTCTTTGACCCCCCAATACATAGCTGGGGCGCACCAATACAGGGTAAACTACTTTTTGTGCTACTGCTATTGCTTCATCTACATTGAAAGCAGTACCATATTCCGGATAAGGAATTTCTAATTCTTTCAACAGATCGCTAAACCTGCCGCGGTCTTCTGCAATGTCCATATTATCATAGGAGGTGCCTATGATTTTTATACCTTTTTCATGCAGCTTCTTTGCTAACTTCAAAGCCGTTTGTCCACCTAACTGAACAATGACCCCTTCAGGCTTTTCGAGCTCAATAATTTCCCACAGGTGTTCCCAATACACCGGCTCAAAATATAATTTATCTGCAATATCAAAGTCGGTGGAAACGGTTTCAGGATTACAGTTGACCATAATGGCTTCATAGCCACAATCTTTTATAGCCAGTAAACCATGAACACAGCAATAATCAAATTCAATTCCTTGTCCTATACGGTTTGGTCCACTCCCCAGCACAACAATCTTTTTTTTATCACTCACCTTACTCTCATTGGAATGACCTTCTTCGAAAGTGCTGTAGAAATAAGGTGTTTTAGCTTCAAATTCTGCACTGCAGGTATCTACCATTTTGTACACCCTTGTTATACCAGCGGCTTTGCGTTTTTCGTAAATTTCTTCTTCACTACCATCCTGGATTATGCGGGAAATCTGCTCATCGCTGAATCCATGGATTTTTGCGGTCTTCAATAGTTCCAGTGGCAAGTCCTCCAGCCAGTGGTTTTCCAGTTGTTTTTCAATATTGCATATCTTCTGTATTTCATAAATGAACCACCGGTCAATGAAAGTTACTTTTGCTATTGTATTTACACTTACACCGAGCATCAGGG
>MWVX01000211.1_pt1 | contig 16631 bp, 15 predicted proteins | sample 1047311 | NCBI WGS metagenome assembly MWVX01 (sample SAMN06349984, study PRJNA376086) | soil metagenome | isolation source: MtG-4 sample Antarctic (ecotone) soil | place: Antarctica | collected 2015-01-13 | reverse complement strand
GTACATTTTCATCTGCTTATATACTTTCATGTATTTAGTGCCGGCTGCTATATCGGATAGTAGCTGGTCAATAGCAACTGACAAATCTTTCCGTTGCAGAAGCAAAATTTTTAGTTTGTGATCGCATGCTGACCTATGATCTTCGGTTGCGTTTTTTCTTTCCCTTTCTATCTGCATGTGAAAGATCTTCAATTCTAATATCGAAAGCCGGTCAATAGCCCACGCCGGGCTCTCTGTATTGAGCGTAGCCGCATCAGAGAGTTGTACATCTTTATATTTATCTAAAAACCAACTGTCAATATATTCTACCACATCTGTACGGTGTTGATTAGAACTATCTATGCGGCGCTTGATCCTTAAGGCATCTTCCCCATTAATTTGCGGATCACGAATGATATCTTCCAAATGCCACTGCACGGTATCTATCCAGTTTTTTAAATAGAGCAAATGCTCAATTGATTCCTCTGGAAAAGGATTGTTTATGAGTATATCAACATCGTCTTTTAAATGATAATCGATTATACTTTGTTGAAATATTTTTATGAAGTGTGGACTATTCATTTTTATAAAATTAGGACTCCGGCCCCTGACTTATATTCGTCATACACCACATAATCATATCACATATCCGAAATTTTACACCTCCTGCAACAGACATCTGTAAACCAATACCTCCTGCCCTACTCCTCTACATATTTCAAATCTTTCCCAAAAGTCTCCTGGGTAAAATATACGGCGGTTAACGTAATGACCATTACGAGGATGCCGGTAATAATTGCACTATTCACAAGAGACCATCCCAGGTTGCGTTGAAATACATTAATAAACAATAGATTGATCAAGGGTAAGGAACCTCGTACCATATTAGGAATTGTAGTAGCTGCTGTTGCCCTTAAATTGGTTCCAAATTGTTCCGCTCCCATAGTTACAAATATGGCCCAGAAGCCTGTACTGAATCCAAGTGCAGCACAAATAGCATACATACGAGCATCACTGTTATTGAATGCGCTGAAAAATAAAATACCCGATATAATAGTCAGTGCATAAAAAAGGCCAAGGGCTTTTTTCCTGCTTTTAAAATATTGACTAACAAAGCCAATAAGGATATCGCCTAAAGCAATGCCTACATAAGCATACATTATTGCACGGCCACTTTCCAAAGCCGTATCGTCGTAAAACTCTTTTGCAAACCTATTGCTCAGATTGACAAGAATACCTATAACGTACCATGTAGGCAAACCGATTAATATCGCCAAAATGTACTTTTTGAAACGAGCTCTTTTGGTAAAGAACATAAAAAAGTTGCCTCTGGTTATACCAGATTCTTTTACCTCTTTGAACATTCCGCTTTCTGAAACAGAAATGCGTAAGATTAATAAACAAATGCCAAGTACACCGCCAATTTTGTAGCACAGGCGCCAGTCGTCTGTAAACTTATACGTAAAGTATGCGAATACTGCTCCAAACAAACCAATTCCGGCAACCATTGAAGTACCAATGCCTCTTTTGTCTTTGGGTAACAGTTCACTCACCAGTGTAATGCCTGCTCCTAACTCTCCAGCTAGTCCGATACCAGCTACGAACCGGGCATAAGCATATTGATCTACTGTTGTAACATAAGAAGTAACAAAGTTGGCAACCGAGTATAATAATATCGAACCAAACAGCACGCTGATCCTGCCTTTTTTATCGCCAACTATACCCCAGATAATACCCCCGATCAACAGGCCTACCATTTGCCAGTTGATAATTTTGGTACTTGCTGCTATGGTAGATTTACTGTCAGCAATATCAACTCCGATTGCTGCAAGACTGGGTTCCCGAACGATTGTAAAAAGGAGGAGGTCATAGATGTCAACAAAATAACCCAGTGCAGCTACTATTACGGTAATAGAAAAAAGGCCGGCAGACTTTGTAAGACTTTGCATGTATCACGCTTTTGTGTCTATGTCCACAGTTTCACCTATCACATCTTTTCCTGTTTCAATTGTGGGATCTTTTTTCTTACCAAATATCATTTTGAAAAGTACGGGTGCTGTTGTAACTACGATCAGACCGATCACTATTTTTTCAAAATTTTCTTTAACCCATTCATTTTTTCCAAGGAAATAACCGGCAAGCACCATACTGACAACCCAGGCAATGCACCCTACCACATTATAGAAAAAGAATTTTTTGCGATCCATGTTTACTACACCTGCTACAATGGGAGCAAAAGTTCTGACGATGGGTAAAAAGCGTGCAAGTATAACAGCTCCTCCACCCCTCTTTTCATAAAATTCCCGCGCCTGCAAAACATGTTTGCGTTTAAAAAGGAGTGTATCCCGTTTCTCAAAAATTGCCTTTCCGGTTTTTCTGCCAAACCAGTAACCCACTGAATTGCCAATGATGCCTGCAATGGTAATAAGAACAATCCAAAAAATAAGATTGACGGGGTCGTTGGAAGTAGGACTGTCAAATTCTTCCTGAGCAATCATAAGACCTGTAACAAAAAGTAATGAATCACCCGGAAGAAAAAATCCAACAAACAAACCTGTTTCAGCAAATATTATGAATGCGACAAGATAAAGTCCTCCATAATCTGTTACCAGTTTCGCAAGGTATTCGGCATCCATTAACTGCTTCAAAACTTCTATAAAATCATTCATACTTTATTCTTTGCCGGAACACTTTTTAATAGTTGAAAAGAGGATGTGTTAACCATTTTCAAGTTCACCTTCCCACTTACTGACCACGCTTGTAGCCAAACCATTCCCAATCACATTCGTGGCCGTACGAAACATGTCACAAAAGTGATCTATAGGCAATATCAGCGCTACACCTTCAGGCGGGATATTGAACATAGCACATGTAGCCAGTACTACTACCAGCGAAGCTCTGGGTACACCGGCTATGCCTTTGCTTGTAAGCATCAATACCAGTAACATAGTCAATTGTGTGCCGAGTGACAGGTCTATGCCATAAGCCTGTGCAATGGCCAGGGAGGCAAAGGTCATATACATCATACTGCCATCCAGATTAAAAGAATACCCAAGAGGCAATACAAATGCAACAATTTTATCCTTACAACCAAACCGCTCCAATTCTTCAGTAAGTTTTGGAAAAACTGCTTCACTGCTTGTAGTGCTGAATGCAATTAATAAGGGATTGCTGATACGTCGTAACAATTCTATCATTCGTCCTTTTAAAATCAGGAACCCAACACTGAACAGGATAGCCCATAATACAGCAATACCTAAAAGAAAATAGGCGAAATAGGTAAGATAAAATTCGAAAATACCCAATCCTTTTGCAGCGACTACAGCAGCTATAGCTCCAAACACGCCAAAAGGTGCAAAGTTCATTACATAATTTACCATTTTCAAAATGATATGAGATGTAACTTCCAATGCATGAATCACAGGTTTGGCATAATCTCCGATAGCAGCAGCGGCCACCCCGAAGAAAATAGAAAAAACAACGATCTGAAGAATTTCGTTGGTTGCCATTGCTTCTATAGCGCTTCGAGGTATAATATGTGTTACAAAATTTTCAATAGAAAAACCTTCTGTTTTTCCCATGATGTCTTTCAGCCCTGCCGTATCGCTTAATGAAAGATCAATTGTTTTACCTGGTTCGAATACATTAACCAGCAACATACCAAGAAGCAAGGAAACAAGTGAAGCGGTAATGAACCATAAAATAGCTTTACCACCCACACGACCAACCGTTTTCAAACTACCGAGCTTGGCAATGCCTACAACCAATGTAGTAAATACCAAAGGCGCAATTATCATTTGCACAAGGCGAATGAAAATATTGCTCAACAACTTTATGTTTTTCGAAAAAGCTGCAATGAACTCAGCCGATGAATTAGCATGTACAACGTATCCTACAGCTATGCCAAGGATCATTGAAATGATTATATAAAGTGTAAGGCGACTTCCTTTTCTCATAAAGCAAGATTAATTAAAGGATTGCCGAAAATCGGAAAAAAATTGCAGCGACAGAAACTTTATTGATATTTGAACTCACGATTAGCTAAATCATATAGGGTGTTTGTTGATTTATTCCTTTATTTTACGAACCGAACAAAACTTTTAAATTACACTTATGAGCTTATTTGTCAGAAAACCAATGGCAGCTTTGATGAACGAAGCAGAGGATACTGGAACCCATACTTTAAAAAGAACATTAGGTACCGGAGGGTTGATCGCCTTGGGCATTGGAGCCATTATAGGCGCAGGTTTGTTTTCCATTACAGGGATGGCAGCTGCTAATCATGCAGGTCCGGCTATTACTCTTTCTTTTGTAGTAGCAGCACTGGGATGTCTTTTTGCAGGCTTGTGTTATGCCGAATTTGCTTCTATGATACCTGTAGCAGGTAGTGCTTATACCTATAGCTATGCTACTATGGGTGAATTTATTGCCTGGATCATTGGCTGGGATCTCGTTTTGGAGTATGCAGTTGGAGCCGCTACTGTTGGTATAAGCTGGAGCCGATACCTCGTTAGGTTTTTAGAAGGCTTTGACGTACATCTCCCTGCATCGCTCACCTTAGGTCCCTGGGATGGTGGTATAATAAATCTACCTGCAGTTTTTATCATTGTTTTAATGAGTGCCCTCTTAATGAAAGGTACAAGAGAAAGTGCGGTAGTCAATGGAATTATTGTGGGTTTAAAACTGGCAGTGGTTCTGGTGTTTATTTTTCTGGGTTGGAAATATATTAATAACGACAATTATACTCCTTATATTCCTGACAACACGGGAACCTTCGGGGAGTTCGGCTTTAGTGGAATTATTAGAGCTGCAGCCATTGTCTTTTTTGCCTATATTGGCTTTGATGCGGTTAGTACCGCAGCTCAGGAGGCGAAAAACCCTAAAAGGGATATGCCTTGGGGTATTCTCGGCTCACTCGCCATTTGCACTGTATTATATATATTGTTTGCACATGTAATGACAGGTGTTACAAGTTACACTTCATTTGCAGGTAAAGATGGTATTGCACCCGTGGCCGTTGCCATTGATCATATGGGTACCACCAATGCAGCCGGAGTGATCAGCCCGGATTATCCATGGTTAAACAGGGCTATTATTGTGGCAATCCTCGCCGGTTATGCTTCAGTTATACTTGTAATGCTAATGGGTCAGAGCCGTGTATTTTTCAGCATGAGTAAAGATGGATTGATCCCTAAAGTTTTTTCTGCAGTTAATCCAGGTACGCAAACACCAGTAAAAAACAATTTATTGTTCATGCTTTTTGTGAGCCTCTTTGCTGCTTTTGTACCTGCACGGGTGGTAGGTGAAATGACATCTATTGGAACTTTGTTTGCTTTTATACTTGTATGTATCGGCGTTTGGGTAATGCGTGTTAAAATGCCCGAATTGAAACGTTCTTTCAAAACCCCTCTTGTCCCCTTAGTTCCCATTCTTGGAATTGCTACTTGTTTATTTATGATGGTGTTTCTCCCAATGGATACCTGGATAAGATTATTGGTTTGGATGCTGATTGGTATGGATATTTATTTAGCCTATGGAGCCAAGCACAGTCATTTGGGTAATGGCACTACCAGCAGAAGGGGAATGAAAATCGCAAGATATACCGGTATTGGACTAGCCATCTTATTACTGATTGCAGGTTTGCTGCATCAATACTTTTTGGGCTTTGATACAGATAGAACATTATTTTATATCTCTATAATTTTTGCTGTCATTCACTTAGGTGTTTTTGCAGCAAAACTTGGCAGCCCCGAACCACTGGATGATGGTGAGCCTAAGAATCCAATAGAAACAAGATAATATAGTTTATGCATTATATCAAAGCCGCTACATCAGCGGCTTTTTTGTAACCACAGGCAGTAATTTTGCAGGCGGTATTTTGTTCTGGAGTTAAAAGTTTTTGAGCAATTAGCCAAGCATAGTATACGGCAAAAAAAAATTGATGGAATGGGTCGAATATTTGAAGTAAGAAAATCTACAATGTTTGCACGGTGGGATCGCATGGCAAAGCAATTCACACGCATTGGAAAAGAGATCGCCATTGCTGTGAAAGCCAATGGCCCGGATCCTGCTATAAATCCTGGATTGCGCAGATGCATGCAAAATGCCAAAGCCGTAAATATGCCCAAGGATAGAGTAGAAGCAGCTATCAAAAGGGCCCTTGGCAAGGAAATGGTGAACTATGAAGAGATTCTTTATGAAGGTTACGCCCCCCATGGAGTTGCATTGCTGGTAGAAACAGCAACAGATAATCATGTGCGCACTGTTGCCAATGTAAAATCTATTTTTAATAAAAATGACGGTGTGCTTGGCAATAGCGGGAGTGTTTGTTTTCAGTTCAGAAAATTGGGTTCATTCAAATTGAAACCGCAGGATCTCAATATTGAAGAACTTGAATTTGAACTCATTGATTTTGGGCTTGAGGAATTAGGCGAAAGCACAGGTGATAATGGAGAGGATGTATTAGTTGTCCGTTGCGCTTTCAATGATTTTGGAAATATGCAAAAAGCTTTGGAAGATAAGGGAATTACACCTATTAGCGCCGAATTAGAATGGATCCCTACTACCACCGTTTCATTGGAGGATGAGCAAGCACAGGATGTCTTGAAGTTAGTTGATAAACTTGAACAGGATGAGGACGTTCAAAAAGTGTTTCATAATCTTGCGTGAGGTAATGAGGGACTTCAAAGCCAAAGTCTTTGCAAATCCAATTGGACTTTACATATACCGGTAAGATGAAAATTATCTTCATTCATTTCCTGGTACTGATTGTTTTTCAATACAAATGATTCAATGCTTTTACGGTCGGGGTCTGCCAGTATATAATATTTCACTCCGTGGGATTCGTACAATTTAAATTTTACATTACGGTCTTTTAACCGGGTACCCTCAGAAGTAATTTCTAAAATTAAAGTAGGAGGAAAACGCAAAAAATCGTCTTCGAACTCTCCACAAACAATCATGGCATCGGGACGAATGATAGTATTGTCATTAATAATCCAGTCAAGTTTATAATAAACGTTATAATCACATTCTGTTTTAAATGCCTGCAAAGCTTTACTAATTAAAATAATAAAATTTCTTCCCAAATTCTGATGAGGCCTTTTTGGTGACGGGCTCATTGCATAAGGAAATCCATAGATCAATTCCCAATCACCCGGCCATTTGGAATAATCGGAGTAATTATAATTAGGAAGCCATTCGGAAGGAATAGTGCGGCTATTCATAGTTTAAAATTACTGAATAGTTTTGCATCCATTCATATCAATACTTGTCACAAAATAGTTCCTTGCTCACCTTTGAAAGGATCAAAAAGAAAATTATAATTTGAACTCAATAGAATCTATTGATCGCCCAATAATACTCTTCGACGGAGTCTGCAATTTCTGTAATAGCGCAGTAAATTTTGTCATTAAGAGAGACAAGAAAAAAGCATTTCGTTTTGCTCCTCTGCAATCGGCTGCAGGACAAATATTATTGAATCAATACGGGCTATCAACAAGCGATCTGAAATCCTTTGTGTTGATAGAGGACAATGAAGCTTTTACAGAAACTACTGCTGCTTTACGGGTTACCAAATATTTATATACTCCATGGCCTATGATGCAGGCATTTTTAGTGCTTCCTACTTTCCTGCGAGACCCGGTTTATAACTTCATTGCCAGGAACAGGTACAAATGGTTTGGCAAAAAAGAGGAATGTATGGTACCAACACCTGAATTAAGAAGTCGTTTCCTTTAAGTGCGGATTTTGTATTAAAAATCTCTGAAACTCGTCCATTTTTTTCTGTAACCTTCTATATGTTCTTTGTGCATTCCAAAAATAATTAACTAAAGTCAATAAGAGGACGTTTATCAACAACATTAACCAATCAAAGTCATTAAACCACCAAGAAAAACTCTTACTTCCAAGAATGACTTTAATAAATAAATTAAAAAGCAAAAAAATAATCGCAAAAACAATACTTAAGCGAATCGCATACCCCCACCCTTTTTGTTCCCTTTCACTTTTGTAAAATTCAAACTCTTCTTTCAATTGCCTGTACTTCAGTTCTTGTTCGAAAGGACTCATATAAAAGATTAAGATTAACTATTGAATAATGCTAACCCGAAACATCAATCGGATCCGGGTGTTCCTTCTTTAGCTCAGGATATTTATCCAGATACTTGTTGAGTTCAACTTTGCTTCGTTTTAATGCCCTGGGATAATCCTTTACCAACCAAAAATAATCAACCAAAAACCATATAATCCAGTTTGTCACCAACCTCCAATAATTATAATCGGCAACATAAACGGGTAGTGGAACATCATCAACGAGCAGATCAAAAAGGTATTCAACGATGTATATGGAAATTGCAGTAAACCATGAAAAACGAATAGCAAACCAAATGCCCTGTGTCTGTGTAAGCTTTTTGTAACGGGCTATATCTTCTTTCAGTTGTTTTAATCTATGCTCATGTAGAAAGGCAGTGCTCATACATAATTTTGCCTTCTAAAAATAAAACACATTTTCCACTCATCAAAACGCGGTTTTCTTTTAATTCACATTCCAATACACCTCCACGGGGCGAAGCTTGCAGACAGGTAAGTTTATCCTTATTCAATTTCCCTCTCCAGTAAGGAACAATATTACAATGAGCAGACCCTGTCACCGGATCTTCAGGTATACCTGCCCCAGGATAGAAGCATCTCGACACTACATCTGCGGAATGACCCTTAGCTGTAACAATTACACCAATGGTATCGAGCTCTTTCATCAGATTATAATCCGGCTGCACATTTTTAACCGCTTCTGCATTTGGTAAAACAACAAAATAATCCCTGGATCTCAATACCTCAACAGGAATGTCAATACCGATGCACTTAAGCAAACCATCAGGAACTTCACATTCCATTGGCATTCGCGATGGAAAGTCAAGTGTATAAATTCCATCTTTTGCATTCACTTTTAAGATACCCGCATTTTGAGTTGTAAAATGAATTTCTTGAAGGTGTGGCTCAATGAAGTTTTTAATGATGAAAACAGATGCTAGTGTAGCATGGCTACAAAGATCAATTTCATATTCAGGAGTGAACCACCGTATGTGGTAGGTAGCCTCCCCAAACCCCTCCGAAGGAGGGGCTTCGCTGTGCTGCGTTGGCCGGCTTTGCAAAGCGTCTGTATAAGTTTCAGTTTCTCCTAGAAGCAAGGATGGTGTGTTCGGTAAGTTGCCTACCAAGCGATTTAAGGATCCGTTTTTTACAAAAAATACAGTTTCACTTAGATTATTTTCCATTGCGATCTTTTGCATCAGATCATCTTCAATCCAATGCTCTAACGGAATAACGGCAGCTGGATTACCGGTGAAAATTATGTCGGTAAATGCATCAACCTGGTAAAAGGTGAGGGTCATATTGTGGTGTGTAAGTAAAATTTAATTTCGAATCGTTAAACAGAGATAGAGTCAGCTGTCCGGAATCTGCTTAGATAGTTCAACTACCATCCTCACTTCCATCCTTAACATCATTACCTGACAAAAGTTTAAGGTTTTACAGGCCTCGAAATAATTTTATAGTTCAACTGCTTAGAAACGTGATATTTCAAGAAATCTGCATTTTTCTCTTTTAGATTTACTTGCAGATTCTTCTAAAAGATTAATAGAGAATAGAAAGTCCTGCTCATTTTATCTGACTGATCCTCACTCCCGCATCATTTCCCGAATCACGTTCTCAATCTCTTCCGCATTGGGTTTGCTGAAATAATCACCATCACTTCCATAAGGTGTCCGGTGGGCTTTTGCAGTAATCGTGCGGGGCGAAATGTCAAGCCATCTATAACCACCCTGCTCTTCCATAACCTTATTAAACATATAAGCAGCCGCACCCCCGGGCACATCTTCATCTATAAAAACAATACGATTTGTTTTCTTCAATGATTCCAGTATTTTATGATTGATATCAAAAGGCAATAAGGTTTGCACATCAACTACTTCACAATGGATTCCGCTTTTTTCCAATTGCTGTGCAACTTCCATAACAATGCGCAGGGTAGAGCCGTAACTAACAAGGGTTATATCTTCTCCTTCCCGGATGACTTCAGGTATACCAAAAGGAACGGTATAATGCAAAAGATTTATTGGCAATTTTTCTTTTAGACGATATCCGTTCAGGCATTCAACCACTACTCCAGGATCATTGCTCTGCAACAGGGTGTTGTACATACCCACAGCCTGCACCATATTTCGGGGTACGCAGATATGCATGCCTCTGAGAGAATGGATCATCATCCCCATTGGCGACCCACTATGCCAAATGCCTTCGAGCCGGTGTCCCCTTGTACGTACAATCAGGGGACAACTTTGCTGACCTTTTGTACGATAGTGCAAAGTGGCAACATCATCGCTGAGTGGTTGCAATCCATACAATAAATAATCAAGATATTGTATTTCGGCTATCGGCCGCAAGCCACGCATAGCCAGTCCTATACCCTGGCCCATAATCGTGAGTTCACGTATGCCCGTATCGAAAATTCGGTTTACACCATACTTAGCCTGCAAGCCGGAAAATCCCTGGTTTACATCGCCTATATAACCGAGGTCTTCACCAAAAGCAATTGTTTTAGGATTCTCTGCGAAAAGCTGGTCAAAATATTTGTTCAATACCTCAAAGCCATTCAGAGATTGCGAATCCTCTTTATATTCCGGTTTTACTTCTGTTACATTCAGTATGCCCTTGGGCCCCTCGTTATATAAAAAGCTATTGTACAATGCATCGCCTTCTTTTTGTAAATCAGCATAAAAATCTTTAAGCCAAACTGCTGAATCATCTGAATCAGATATAAGTAAGGCTTTATGCACAAAGCGTAAAACATCTCGTCTCAATGGTTCACGGATAGCAGAAAGTTCATTGTTGAGAGTTTTTAACTCTTCACTCTTTGTATTAATTTTGGCCCCGAGGTCATCAACAAGTTCAACTGCCTTTTTTACTAATATTTTTATGGGACTTAAATAAGCCTCCCATGCTGCGGTTTTACCTTGCCTTACTATGTCTTTAGCTTCTACTTCTATTTGTATTAGCTCCTCGTCATTTGAAAGGACATTAACGATCATCCATTCCCTCATTTTTACCATTCCATCCCATTTACGTTCCCAATCCAGGCGTTCATTGTCTTTATACCTTTCGTGGCTGCCGGATGTAGAATGCCCCTGAGGTTGCGTTATTTCTTCTACATGAAAAAGGGCCGGTGTATGTGTTTCTCTTGCTATACGAATACCTTCTTCAAAAGTTTCGCATAAGCTTGCATAGTCCCAACCTTTTACTCTATAAATATTAAATCCATTCGTGCCTTCTTCTTTTTGAAAGCCTTTCAATGCTTCTGAGATGGATCCTTTTGTTGTTTGATATTTTTTAGGTACCGAAATACCATAACCATCATCCCATACAAATACGACAAGGGGTACCTGCAATACACCAGCTGCATTCATGGTTTCCCAAAAATGTCCTTCAGAAGTTGATGCATCCCCGATAGTACAAAAGCAAACTTCATTTCCTTTATCAGACAATGTAGAAAATTGGTGCAGTTCTTTATTTTCCCGAAAACATTTTGATGCGAAAGCCAAGCCCAGCGCCCTTGTCATTTGACCCCCTGTTGGTGCTATGTCTGAAGAAACATTTTTCCGATGAGTCAGGTCCAGCCAATCTCCTTCCGGGTTTACCCACTGTGTAGCAAAATGCGCATTCATCTGTCTTCCTCCGCTGAAAGGTTCATGGTTCAGATCGGGGTCAGCATAAAGCTGAGCAAAGAATTGTTCAATGGTTGCGAGTTCGCTTGCAAACATGAATGTCTGATCGCGGTAGTAACCCGAACGGAAATCTCCGGGTTGAAAAAACTTGGACATAGCAACTTGCGCAACCTCTTTACCATCGCCAAAAATGCCAAATTTAGCCTTACCGGTTAAAACTTCTTTGCGGCCAAGAAGGCTAGCCTCTCTGCTGAGGCATACCCATCTATAATCCTGTAAAACTTCCTGGCGAAACTTATCAAATGACAAGCCTGAAAGTGTGGAATCCTGCTCCTCTTTAAATACATTATCCATGAGACAAAAATAGTGCGAATGACTTCATCGTTAAAAAAAGGCAAATTGATAGAACCCGCTATGAATTCATCATCCTTTCATGTATTTTTGGTGGCCAGGATATTATATGAAAAAAACAATTATTTTAGCCTCCGCCCTATTTTTTTTCTGTGGTTTACAAGCGCAGGACAAACATGATCATCCACATAGCGACACTACAACGAAACAAGCAGAAGCAAATCTGGATGTGAAAGAAGTTGAATTTGATTTTGGTAAGATCCCGCAAGGCAAACCTGTTTTTCATTATTTTGAAGTAATCAATAAAGGAACTATACCTATAAAAATTGATAATGTACAAACTTCATGTGGATGTACAACCCCGGAATGGAGTAAAGATCCAATTGCTCCCGGAGCATCTACACAGGTGAAAGTAGGATATAACGCAGCCTCAGAAGGCCCGTTTGATAAATTTATTACGCTACAATACAACGGAAATGCGACAAAACAGATCAAGATAAAGGGAATAGTATGGAAAGCACCGGTTGGTGCTGCACCTTCAAATCCTTCTATTCAATTTTTAAAACAACAAACACTATAAAAAAATGAAGAAATTATTATTCATGGCGGCCGTATTATTCAGTGTAGCTGTAAATGCGCAGGAAAAGAAGGTGGATGACCTTGTTAAATTAAATGCTGAAAAGTATGATTTTGGAAAGATCAAGAAAGATATTCCTGTTACCACTTATTTTGAAATAACCAACACGACCTCAGCACCTGTAATCATCGAAAGCGTTACTGCAAGTTGCGGATGTACTACACCTGAATGGAGCAAAGAACCACTTGCGGCAGGTAAAAGCACTAAGATTAAAGTGGGTTACAATGCAGCAGCTTTGAATAGTTTTACCAAAGATGTTTATATCAAATTAGCTGGTGTTTCGCAAACGAAAATTGTAAAAATAACCGGAGAGGTATTAGAGCCTGGAGCTTATGATTCATATGTAAAAGGATCTAAAAAAGTGGAAGCTACTAAAGTGCAAACAAGTACCAAAGTAACTCCTAAGAAAACAAAAACGACAACTAAGACAACTAAGTCTACATCTAAAGCTGGTTAAGAATCTTATAGAAATATATTGAATGGTCCCCTGCATTGCCAGGGGATTTTTGTTTTATCTGTCTCATCCAGAAAAAAGTTGACTACAAAGTCAACGACAATGGAGCAGTTAAAGATCAGATTGAAGCGGGTTCCCATACACCGCATTACATCAAAAAGAAATGATGAGAACCAGAAATCGCTAAATGAGATTGAATGACATTTCTTGACGTCCACAAGTGAACACGAGAAAATCGCAGGATCTACTCCCCCCAAATTTCATCTTCACCTTTAAGCCACTTATGGACCAACTCGATGGTGATAGACTTTGGTCTTTCCAGGGGGAAATTAAACGCCCGATCCCAGCATAAACTGGCTAAAACTCCCAAAGACCTGCTGACACCAAAGAGTACCGTATAAAATTCATATTCCACCATTCCATAATGTACCAGCAAAGCACCGCTATGCGCATCTACATTAGGCCATGGATTTTTTATCTTACCCAACGATTGCAAGATGGGAGGCACAGATTCATAAATGTTCCAAACGGTTTGTACCAGCGGATCATCCGGCATGTGCTTTTTACCAAATTCCAATTGTGCAGTAAACCTTGGATCAGTTTTGCGCAATACAGCATGACCATAACCCGGAACTACTTTACCTGCATTCAATGTTTTTTGTACATATTCTACAATTTGCTCTTTAGTGGGAGCTTCTGTGTCCAGCTCTTCACGCATTTCGAATATCCATTTGATTACTTCCTGGTTAGCCAGTCCATGTAAGGGCCCGGCAAGTCCATTCAATCCTGCAGCTAAACTTAAATATGGATCACTAAGAGCAGAACCAACTAAGTGGGTTGTATGTGCTGATACATTCCCTCCTTCATGATCTGCATGAATAGTCATGTACAAACGCATCAATTCGCGAAATCCTTCATCCTCATAACCCATCATGTGCGCAAAGTTTCCTGCCCAGTCGAGCAATCCGTTAGGTTGAATGTGCTGACCATTTTTATATTTTCTCCGGTAAATGTATGCAGCGACTCTGGGGAGTCGTGCAATGAGATCCATCGTATCATCAAAAACGGCGTCCCAATATTCTTTTTTGTTCATACCGGCGGCATACCTTTTTGCAAACTGGCTTTCAGTCTGTAAAGCCATTACAGCCACGACAAACTGAGTCATCGGATGTGTGCTCACTGGCAGTGCTTCGATTGTCGCAAAGACATGATTAGGTACATGGCTGCGGCGTTGCCAAACCGCTGTAAGATGATCAACATCCTCATCTGTAGGCAGTTCACCAATTAACATCAGGTAGAATAATCCTTCTGGTAATGGTTGAGAACCTTCTTCCGCTTTTGGTAATTTTTGTTGTAATTCCGGTATGGTATAACCTCTGAAACGAATGCCTTCCTGTGCATCTAGTAAAGATGTTTCAGTAACAAGGCCTGTCATGCCACGCATTCCCTGAAATACCTGCGACAACTGCACTTCACCAATTACTTTATCACCATGTGTTTTGAGTAATTCTTTTACTTCATTCGCTGCTATGTCTGCCTTAGCTTTAAACCTTTCTTTTATTATTCCCATTGCTATTTCCTTTGAGTGAAGGGCATTTGTTTAAATAACCATAAAGTTAAACAATGCCTTCCGTGCTGCAAAAATTCATTGAATGATTAGGCTCACTTAGGTAGAATTCGTTGCTTCTATCATCGGTATGATGAATGACCGATTGGTTTACTTAGGAGCTTTCTTATACAGCACAAATGCTACAATACTAAATACCAGGTTAGGCATCCATGCTGCAATCACAGGGGGTAGATTGCCTTTAGTAGAAAATACAGTGGAAAAGCGATCGAACACAATGAATAAAGAAGCGATGATAATGCCAAGAGCAAGATGTAAGCCGCTGCCACCGCGTGTTTTTCTTCCGGCAACAACAGCACCTATGATTGTAAGTAATAACACAGAAAAAGGAGTAGCTGATCGCCTGTATCTTTCTACTTTCAAAGTATTCAATCCCTCTGTAGCTCTTAACTCCTCCAGCTTAATATTGCGTACAAGATCAGGTGTACTTAATTTATCCTTCAGATAATAATCTTTTACCAAATCATTGGGGGTCAGGTTTAAGGGGATTATGGTATCACTAACCTGCCGGACAACTTCAAATGCACTATCCACTCTGCGCTCAATAACATTTGATAATTTCCATGTTTTTTTTGCAGTATCCCATCGTATGCTTTCAGCACGGAGGTTATAAACAAGTTTTTCATTTTTTATGCGGTTCAGAAAAAAAGCACCGCCAATTTTGGACGCCGTATCAAAATATCTGATCCCTATATAGGTGTTAGCATCTGTACGTTTGTATTGTGTGGATGAACCGCCTGTACTTCCATTTGATGGACTGTCATTGTCAAGATATTTGGTTTGAAATTCACCTCTGACTTCATTGGCTTTTGGTATGCCATAGCGTGCAGCTACCCAAAGGATGGCTGCGAATATTAAACCGCCTATAACATATGTCCGTAACCATCGATTGTAAGAAGTACCGCTGGCTAAAATGGCAATTATCTCAGAACGCAAAGCCATGCGACTGGTGAAGAAAATACAACCTATGAAAACAAAAAGAGGATAAAGAAGCCCCCAGATATATGGCACAAATCCAACATAATAATTGGAAATAATTTGATTGGTACTTAAGCCTGACTTCACAAAATCATCTGTTTTTTCACTGCTGTCTACCGCTATAGCTATCACAGTGAACAGCAACATGCAAAAAAAGAAGGTGACGAAAAATTGCCGCAAAATGTACCAATCGATTTTTGTAAGCATGTAAAGACGAAGTAACTACATCCGTTTGTAATAAAAAGATAAGGTTTAAATGCATAACCCACTAAAATTCTAATGCAACAACTTTAAATTTCGCTTAGGATGCTTGATCGATATCCATTCTCTATTCACTTTATCTTTGTTCACTTTCATTAAGAATAAACATGACCATCTCCTATAATTGGCTAAGTGATTATTTACCTGTAAAGATCGAACCTGAAAGACTATCAGAAATACTTACTTCTATTGGCCTGGAAGTTGAAAAAATGGAAAATTATGAAGAGGTAAAAGGTGGGTTAAAAGGTTTGCTCATTGGAGAAGTTCTTGATGTAGAAAAGCATCCCAATGCTGAGAAATTAAAACTCGCAAAAGTTAAGGTTGCACAAGATGAAGTGCTTCAAATAGTATGTGGTGCTCCCAATGTTGAACAGGGACAAAAAGTAGTGGTAGCACCTATCGGAAGCAGAATTTATCCACTCTCAGGCGTACCCATCACTATGAAACGTGCAAAGATCAGGGGCATTGAGAGCGAAGGGATGATTTGCGCAGAAGACGAAATAGGGATAGGAGCTTCACATGATGGCATTATGGTATTGGGGAATGATGCTCAAACCGGTCAGCGTGCTTCAATTTATTTCCAATTATACAACGATATAATTTTTGAGATCGGTCTCACTCCAA
>MWVX01000210.1_pt1 | contig 16650 bp, 15 predicted proteins | sample 1047311 | NCBI WGS metagenome assembly MWVX01 (sample SAMN06349984, study PRJNA376086) | soil metagenome | isolation source: MtG-4 sample Antarctic (ecotone) soil | place: Antarctica | collected 2015-01-13 | reverse complement strand
TAATTATAGAGGACAAGTCGTACTTAAGCCCGGCACCAAAAAGTACAGCACACGAAGTTAATTTATAAGGTTTACGATCAGGGTATTCTTTAAAACCCTGGCCCTCGGTTCTCAGAGGTTGAAGATATTGCCATCTGCCATTATAATTCGCTTGTGGATTAAATGAAAAAATGGAAACACCAGTGGCAATATAAGGGGATAAAAGCGGGCTTTTTACATTATTAAACAGTACAAAAGGATGAAATTCGCCAACAAGTGAAAGTTCCATAATATCACTTCTGTAACTCAAGTTCCTATCTTTTTGAAGGCCGTTGCTATCTGCCCCTGCAACAGCACCGTAAGTTACTTCTAACCTTCCTGCAAAGAGACTTTTATATATCACTCCTGCATAAAACCCGGCACTAAGCTTTGTTGATCTTAAATCTAACATTGCCGGAAGGAAAGCTGTCTTTTTCTTTCTTCCTACATTTGCTAAGCCATGCATTGTTCCAAAAGATCCCCCTACTTCGAACAATAAGTCATTATCGTAGTATTTATTGTTATAAAAATAAGATTGACTAAAAGTCATCGAAGTACAAAGCAGAATGCACGTTAGAGCTAAACACTTCTTCACTTTCTCTTTCATTATATTTTTAATTATAAGATTCCTATTTAATAACATGAGACGCTTTTTGATGTTTTCTGTTTAAAGACTCGTACAATTATTAATAAGTTGCAGTAATAGTTTGTCACCAGCAATAATTAATTAAAAAATAGAAAGTACTTTCATTAAAGCCAATCTATTATAACCAATCCTTAATGCTGAGACTTGTAATGTTGCAATAACTCATCGCCACCAAAATCATTTTTGAGATCACGAATTACCGAGTGGACATGGTTTGCACGATTTTGAGAATTATCATATTCGATAATAATGGTAGGACCATGAATACGATAATAATGTGCTTTACCAACTATTGGTTCCTGCGCTCCTGCCCAGCCAAAATAGAGATTAGTTAATCCTGCCTGCTGAATTTCTTTAAGCATTTTATCAGCAAATAACCTTGAATAGCGATGAACGTACACATTAAGAAGTTGTAAAAATTGCTGCTGTTGTTTACTTTTCATTTCAGAATAACGAATACCTGTTGTGTTTGCCAGCATAGCTTTTCTGCTTACAAAAGTGATGATCTCGTTGGGAGCAAGCGTATCAATAGTAGCTTTTTTTAATTCTTCTTTTGTAAAAGAATGAAGCAAGCTAAAAGCCAGGTCTGCTTCATCCTTTAAAATCTGCTTTCCTTTTTGGGCCCCTGCCTGCACAATGGCCGGATTAGCTCCTAAAAAACCTGGTGTAGCTGAAACAAGCTTTTTTTGATTAGCAGAAAAGGTAAAGGAGATATGATGCCCCTCAAACCTCCAACCCCAGATTGTGTTATTTGCCGGAATTCCGAAAATGGTAAAATAATACTTACCTGAATCACGATAATGATCTTCGGCCTTTCTATGTTCTAAATCTTTTAAAATATTTTCAAGTTGCATAATAGCATTTACTTTTTTTAAGCCCTGATCGCTTAAGCCTGTTTTTAGTAAATTAATAGCAGCTTGCTTTTGCCCGCCTGTTAGCTCATTCATTGTAATACCTTTCCTGTCTTCTTTTGGAAAAAAGTGAAAATTATACCTTTCATCTACATCGAATGGATAAAGCGTTTTCACTTTTTGGTCAGAATCAAGCATATTTATAAATGTGCCGGCAGCAGCAACCATATCCTGGGCTTTAGTGCCCATTGCAAACAACAGGTTGAAACAAACTGCTAAAAATAACCTATACATATTCATTTTGTTATTATTTAGATTGAAAAAATAAGAAGCTTTCAAAAGTACGATTGGTATGAACATTTATAAGTCATTCCAAACAAGTATTACACTGTAACTTGTATTGCACTCATAAGTCGTAATTCCCTAGCCTAATTATCTTTTTTTACGTACACTGTACTGTCGTTATACACCGGTTCCACCTCCGCCTTCCAAATGCCCAGAAATTCTAAAATTCCTTTTGCTCCATCTTTACCCGCCTGAACAGCATCAACTACTTCCTTTCCACCATTTACACAATCTCCACCTGCAAAAATACCGGGCATATTGGTTCGGCAACCATCTGTTATTACAACTTTACCTTTATCATTCTCTAATTTATTTTCTTCAACAATTTTTTTAAAAGGTGTTTGTCCGGTGGCTTTAATAACCATGTCAACATCAAGAGTAAAAGTATCACTTGTTTCAGCAGGCGAGCGTCTACCTGTTGTATCGGGTTTACCAAGTTCCATTACGCTGCAAACAAGACCTTTTACCTGTCCCTTATGTCCAAGTATTTCTTTAGGCGCAGAGAGCCATTTTATTTTGCATCCGTCCAGCAATGCAATATCCATTTCATGTTGAGTACATGGCATTTCAGCATGGGTGCGGCGATAAACTATTGTTACTTCAGATGCGCCCAACCGTTTTGCTTGTGTTGCGGCATCAATAGCTGTCATACCTAATCCAATAACTGCAACTTTATCTCCAACAGGAACGTGCTTGTATCCCTTGTGCCGCAGGGTGTAAATGAAATCAATGGCATCTACCACACCTTCCAGTTGTTCACCTTTAATGGCTAATGGTCTTGTAAGTCCAACTCCAATTCCCAGGTAGCTGGCGTCATATTTTTTGTGCAGCTTCTTAAGTGATACGTTTCTACCAAGCTCACGATCATACTTTACTGTTATGCCTCCAATTGATAAAATGTAGTTTACCTCATCTTCACAGAACTCCGGTGTTACTTTATATGCTGCTATGCCATAAGTCATTAATCCACCGCCTTTACTTTCTTTTTCATAAATAGTTACTTCTACACCCTCACGACTTAATATATGTGCACATGATAACCCTGCAGGGCCGGCCCCAATGATAGCTACTTTTTTTCCGGTGAAGGCTTTACGTTCAAACAACTGCCATTTGTCTTTAATCGCCTTTTCTGTTGAATATCGTTGAAGTTTAGCAATAGGAATAGGAGGTTCTTCTAAAAAGTTATAGACACATGCTCCTTCACATAACTTTTCAACAGGACAAACCTTGCCACAACCAGCGCCAAATATGTTGGAGGATAAGATAGTGGTAGCAGAGCCTTTGATATTTTCTGTTGATATCTGCTTGATGAACTTTGGTATGTTAATGCTTGTGGGACAGGATTTCATGCAAGGCGCATCATAGCAAAACAGGCAACGGTTAGCTTCCACCAAAGCTGCATCCCGAGTTTCAAAAGGGGGGTGAATATCGGCGAAGTTCTCTTCGTATTGTTCTGAGGTTAATCTATTGTTTATGATGGACATATTTCTATGTTAAATGTTGAATTTTAAATTTGAATTGAAGACCTATGTGCTGATAGGAGCCTCTTGGCTCGTCTTCACAATTTTGGTTATGATGTTTATGATATGTTCTATGGTCGTTAAATATTCGGTGAAATCGTATTTTACTAATTGACTTTTGTCAAGCAATCGCAACCAGTACCTTGATTCTCTTGCTTCTTTTGAAGCTATTGACATCTTCGCAATAAAATCCTTTCTACTTTGTCCCGCATTTGCTTCTTCTACATTTGCACCGATACTTGTTGCGCATCTTAAAAGTTGTTTTGAGATAACATACTCCTTTTGCTCCTGCAATACTTTATACAATTGAATAATCTGAAGCGAAAAATCAAACGTCATTTCCAGAATTGTATTTTGTGTTTTCATAATTCAACATTTATCATTCAGCACTCAAAATAGACTTACAACTCCACCAACTTTCCATAAGTTTCCGGTCTGCGGTCTCTAAAAAACTGCCATGTATTTCTTACTTCCTCTATCATACCTAAGTCGAACTCTGCAACCAACAATTCATCCTGATGTTCCGATGCCTGGGCAAAAATTTGTCCACGTGGGTCAACGAAGTAAGAAGTGCCATAAAACCGGCCGAGGTTCCATGGCTTTTCTTCACCTACGCGATTGATGCAACCCATAAAATATCCATTAGCTGCAGCATGAGCAGGTTGTTCCAGCTTCCATAAGTATTGGGATAAACCTGCAACGGTTGCAGAAGGATTGTAAACTATTTCAGCACCGTTCAATCCCAATACTCTTGCCCCATCCGGAAAGTGACGATCGTAGCAGATATAGACACCCACCTTTGCATACCTGGTTTGGAATACCGGGTAGCCAAGGTTTCCCGGCTTAAAGAAAAACTTTTCCCAAAAACCTGAAGTGTGAGGTATATGGTTTTTTCGATACTTGCCAATGTAGGTACCGTCAGCATCAATAACCGCTGCCGTGTTGTATAAAATTCCCGCTTGTTCTTTTTCATAAACAGGAACAATAATTACCATGCTATACTTCTTTGCATATTCCGCCATGCGTTCTGTTGTAAGTCCGGGCACAGTTTCAGCCGAAGCGTACCATGCTTTATCCTGCCCCGGGCAGAAATATGGTGTGTTGAAAATTTCCTGCAGACAAAGTATTTGCACTCCTTGCTCACCTGCTTTTTCAATTAGAGGAATATGCTTCTGAACCATTGCTTCTTTTATTTCTTCAATGCTTCCTTCACCTTCTGTTTTTGGCAGGCTCATTTGTATGAGACCGGACTTGATTATTTCGGCCATGGATTAGAATTAAAAGTTGTCAATTAGAATTATGGGTGTAGGATGCGAATTATGTAGGGTGATGAATTACGTATGTTTTGCCAAAAATATTTTTGTTCGGTCTCTATGATTTAAAATTTATAATTTATAATTTTAAATTATTGCACTCACCTTCTTCCTTTTCACATATTGTCCGTAACCTTTCTCTACCAAACATTTATTTTCATCAATTACTAATTTACCTCTGAGTAAAACCATCTTCACTTTCCCCGTTACCTCCCATCCTTCATAAGCAGAGTAATCCGTATTCATATGATGGGTATTAACTGAAATAGAATGCCTGGAAGTAGGATCGAATATTACAATGTCCGCATCTCCATCCACAGCTATGGTTCCTTTTTTAGGAAACATGCCAAATATCTTTGCCGCATTTGTACTGGTCACTTCAACATATTTATTCAAACTTATCTTTCTTTTTTCCACGCCTTCACTAAATAGCAATTCCATCCTATGTTCAATTGCAGGATGACCATTAGGTATTTTTGAAAAATCATCTTTACCCATCAGCTTTTGTTCCCATTTAAAGGGGCAATGGTCTGTACCCACTACCTGAACCAATCCTTGATTAATTCCTGCCCAAAGTGTTACCTGGTCTTTCTTTTCACGAAGTGGGGGAGACATCACCCATTTAGCTCCCTCAAAATCCTGCTGATATAAAGAGGCATCTAACAATAAGTATTGGATACATGTTTCAACAAATACCTTTTGGTTTCTCCTTGTTGCATTTCGCACTGCATTTAATGCGCCTTCGCAAGTCATATGAACAATGTAGCTCGGACAACCGGTATAATTTGTCATATCTGCAAATCGTTCTGATGCTTCGGCTTCGGTTACTTCAGGTTGAGATAAGTAATGATACAAGGGGGATAACTTAGCTTCATCCCGATGCTTTTGAACAAGGTAATCAATCATGTCACCATTTGTAGCGTGCACCGTTACCATCCCGCCCTGTTTATTTACTTCTTCCATTAAACCAATCATCTGCCGGTCATCAATCATCAATGCCCCTTTGTAAGCCATAAATGTTTTGAAGGATGTTATTCCTTCATCAATCATCTCTTTTATCTCGCCTTTTGTGCTGTCATTAAAATCCGTAACCGCCATGTGAAAGCTGTAATCACCCGTAGCATTTCCTTTAGCTCTGTTGCTCCATTCTTTAAATGCAGCACGTAGTGAATTTCCTTGCTTTTGAAGTATAAAATCTATAACAGTAGTGGTACCGCCATATAATGCAGCACGTGTACCGGTTTCATAACTGTCGCTGCTAAAGGTTCCCATGAAAGGCATTTCTAAATGCACATGTGGGTCAATGCCACCCGGGAATACAAGCATGCCGGTTGCATCTATCAATTGGTCAACTTGTACAGCCAAATCTTTACCAATAGTATGCACCGTTTCACCTTTTATTAGAATATCAGCAATGTAATCGTCAGTGGCTGTTATTATACGTCCGTTTTTTATTAAGGTAGTCATATTAATTTCTTTGCGTGCAATATCTAATGCTAATTAAACAGCCAAATGGTTTTCTAACCTGCATCGAACGGCGCGTGTAAAAACAAATTCTATCAGGAAATAACCAAGCCTGGAATTAATAGTAAGTTTAAGCATTAAATCACGATTGCTTCCCAGCCATTTTTTAAAATAATACAGCTGGAGACATCTTTTAATCAAAGGTGATGTATGCCTGGCACTAATATAAGAAAATGTAAGCTTACCAGGCTAACTTGAAGATAATCCGCGACTCTTGGTGAGATATTTTAAAGACAGGAATGCTATTAGCTTTTGACAAAAGACTTAGAATTCAAACGATGCCACATTGCCAGCAGCACTTTTTTAGTTTTTCCCATTCATCAAACTTACGCCAGGGGAATAATTTCCAAGATTGTACCAATCACTTTTCAGCAACAAGCAATAAATAAGAAGTGCTGTTGATATTGAAATCAACAGCACTGAACTTAACTTTCTTATTAGTACTTCTTTCTTATTTATACATACTTTGTTTTTCCAGGAATAGCAACAGGATAATAGCCATCTTGATTTGGTACAACAGGAGGCGCAGCAGTCCAATCATAAACTTTTGGATGAAGATCAAGTCCTGAGTTTATTGCTTTATCCCATTCTACTAGCTGACCACTGTACGTTGCCATACGGCCTAGTATAGAAGTCATAGTGCTTTTTGCTCCATTCTCAGTGTCTGCAAATTTGTATTCTCCTTTAGCTATAACTGCAAACAATTCATCATGTTCCGTTTGGTAGGGGTTGTTCTCTGTTTTCTTATCAAACTGATACAAAACTTTTCCTTTATGGTCAACAATGTTTGCCGCGCCGGTTTGTATTTTACCCTTAGTTCCTATAAATAATTCGTCCACCCGACTCATGGTGCCCGGTATATGACGGCATTGGCTGTTAAGGACAAATCCGTCAGCATAAGTAAATTCAACAAAGTGATGATCGAAGATTTCACCATGATTTTTTCCTTTGCGTACCTCCCTTCCACCCATACCCTGGGCTTTTACAGGATAGCCGCCTTTAAACCAATTTACTGCATCGAGGTTATGAACGTGTTGTTCTGTAATATGATCACCACAAAGCCAAACAAAGTAATACCAGTTGCGCATCTGGTATTCCATTTCGGTTTGACTAGGCTTGCGTTCCCGAACCCATACGCCTTCATTATTCCACCATGCCTGTGCTGAAGTAATATCGCCGATTTCATCTTTTCGTTTAAATAGTTCCCGATACGAATTCTGGTAATGGCGTTGCAAACCAACTACTACATTCAATTTTTTTTGTTTAGCCTGCTCACCGAGGGCAAGCATCTTTTGAATACCTGCCGGATCAGTAGCTAAAGGTTTTTCTATAAAACAATGTTTATTCTGTTTGATTGCTTCTTCAAAATGGAGAGGACGAAAACCCGGAGGTGTTGCAAGGATAACAACATCTGCTAAAGGAATGGCTTTCAGATACCCATCAAAGCCCGTAAACTTGTGTTCTTCAGGAACATCAACTTTTGACTTAACATTAGCTTTACCTGCAGCAGCCTTACCTTGTTTACCTGAAGGGCCTTCCGCCGTAAGGGCGGTGTAGCACTTATCCAAATTATCCCTGAAAGCATCTGCCATTGCTACCAGCTTTACATTTTGCGTGGTCGATAATGCCTGCATTGCTGCCCCGGTACCACGACCGCCACAACCAATTAATGCTATTTTAATAGTGTCGTTAGAACCGGCAAAGTAATTGGCTCTTGATAAAAAAGGAGCAGCTAATATTCCACCGGTCAGCAGCGACGTTTGTTTAACAAATTCGCGACGGCTCGTCGAATTTGTTTGGGAAGAATCGTTATTCATTATGTGTAGTTTAAAGTGATTGTTTACAGAAAGGCAAAAAGGATAATACCTATTCTTCTGTAAAGGTCAGAAAAAATGTTCAATTCTTTTATTGAGCCAGGTATAATTTAAAAAATTGCTGAACTTCATTAGTTTCTGGCTGCTTTAATGGCCTAATAATTCTAAAACCTACTGAAAGAGCATCAGTTAACCACCATTTGCTTTTGGGTATTTGGGGGTCGCGCCGGTTCCATTCCGGATCTGACGCAATTTTGGAGGCACTTCTCAAATCTTGTGCTTCATCACTAAAACCACCACCTTTTAATACTTTTGGATGAGGTTCAGGATCAAAAGCAACAGCAGGATCGCTAACATTAACGCTCATTTTTGCTAAGGTTTTTTCATCATAATGATCCATTGTCCATTCCATTACATTACCTAACATATCGTACAAGCCCCAGGCATTGGGTTTTCTCTGACCTGTTTTTTCAAACTTATCGTTACTGTTGTTTTTATACCAGACATAAGCAGGCAGATCTTTTGGATCATTACCAAAAAAATAGGCTGAAGTACTGCCGGCACGGCATGCATATTCCCATTCTGCTTCCGTAGGCAGCCGATAAAAAATGCCCGTTTTATTATACAACCATTTGCAATACATTAAAGCAGCATATTGCGAAAGACTGTTAACGGGGTATCCACCTTCCTTGCCCATGCCACCACTAAAATCAATGTATTGCGGACTAGGGCGTGTAACAGCATCAACATCGGAATTCTGGCTGATAGTTTCATCTTTATAAAATACATCAAACTCATCTCGTGTAACTTCAAGAGCTGCCATCCAAAAAGGAGAAATATTTACTTTACGTTGTGGGCCTTCATCAGCCTTACGATTCTTTTCTTTATTGCTGCTGCCCATCATAAAGCTGCCACCTGCTATAGGAACCATTTTAGTTTTGAAGGAGGAGCCGGGGATAGGTTGTTCGTATACTTTGAAATCAGCGGCAGGTTGTGCAAACGAGCAAATAACAAGTAATAGACATACAGGCAGCAATCTTATTCTCACAAAAATATTTTTTTTGAAGGTGGACAAGGTAAGTAATAAATTATTGCATTAGTCACTGGCAAAATAATTTTTGAAATTTTTAGTAGTATGAAGAATTAGCCGTTCCTTTTTTATAAATGCAATCATTAATGCAGCATTCATTTTTCGCGATATCCTTTTCGCTTTCGGTATAGGAAGGATACTGCAGGCAGTTGCCAGCCAGTCAGCAGTAACAGCATCACTTGCTATTACAGTTACATTTCGTTGTGAGGTAATACCATATCCTGTACGGGGATTAATGATATGAGAGTATTTTTTTCCCTTGAATTCCATATGTTGATATACATCTCCCGAAGTCGAAACGCTACAATTCGACAACAACAGTTTTTTCTTTTGCAAATCCTCTGTTTGCTCAGGAAGATTTATACCAATGGCCCACCCTTTCTTACCCGCCGGGGGGTTACTCATTGCAATGTCTCCACTTACATCTACCAATGCACTTTTTATTGAATCCTGCACTAATCGGTCAAGTACTTTCTGAGCAATATATCCTTGTGCAATTCCGCCGAGGTCAAGTTGCATACCCGGCTTTAAGAGCTGGACTGTCTGGGAAGATTTATCAATTTTTACTTTATCAAACCCTGTCAATTTCTTTTGATTTATTATTGATAGGGTGTCCGGTAAAAGTTGTTCTTTTCTTGCTTTACGCCATAGCTTAATTAAGGGGCCCATAGTAATATCAAAAGCACCATTACTAAGTTTATATGCCTTTTGAGCCTGCCGGAAAATATCATATAACGCCGGTGTAACTGGTACATATTTTTTTTGTCCTGAACTATTGCTCAGCCTATTAAGTTCACTGGTATCAATATAATCACTAAAAATATTTACAAATGAATCTACTAAAAGAAAACAGTTGTTAGCTATCTTATTTGCATGGAGCGAATCAACATCATAAAATATAATAGTAAACGGCGAACCCATTTTTGGACGGCTAAATGAAAAGCGTTTCTCCTGGGCTTGAAGAGCAAATACTAAATGAAAGAGAGTGGCGAAAAAAAATAATCGGTAATACAATATTTGTTTTTTAAACTTTAATCTGCCTAAATTTAAACCCACAATATAAATACCATATGGAACGCAGAAAATTTTTACAACAATCAATATTGGCATCAGGGACAACCCTACTGGCAACGGCAAATGTACTTGCAAATAAAAACGTTAACAACATCGGAAATCGCGCTGCTGAAAAACCGTTCAACCTCAATTACGGACCACACGATGGAATGTTTAAGAACAGCGGAGGTGCGGACTTTATTGACCAGCTAAAGTTTGCTTACGACATGGGCTTTCGCTCTATTGAAGACAATGGCATGATGAAAAGAACACCTGAAATGCAAAAGAAAATAGGTGATACCTTAGCCAAACTTGGTATGGCAATGGGTGTTTTTGTACTGGATAAAGGTGGCAACGGTGCCAACACACTTGCTGCAGGTAAGTCTGAATTTGTGGAGATATTTTTAAAAGGATGTCGTGATGCAATTGAAGTATCAAAACGAATAAATGGTAAACTAACCACGGTAGTTCCGGGAGATTATGAAAGACAGTTACCTATTGGTATTCAAACTGGTAATGTTATAGAAGCATTAAAGAAAGGCGCAGACATTTTAGAGAAACATAACATTATTATGGTACTCGAACCTTTAAGCGATACACCTAATCTTTTTTTGCGCTATTCAGATCAAACATATATGATATGCAAAGGGGTAAGAAGTCCGTCGTGCAAAATATTGTTTGATATGTATCACATGCAAAAAAATGAAGGCAACATTATTACTAATATGGACAGATGCTGGGATGAAATTGCCTATTTCCAGATTGGCGACAACCCTGGAAGAAAAGAACCAACTACCGGCGAAATGAATTATAAGAATATCTGTAAACACATTTATGACAAAGGCTACAGAGGTATATTAGGCATGGAGCATGGAAATGCAAAACCGGGTAAAGAGGGCGAGGAGGCATTAATAAAAGCTTATAGAGAAACTGATGCTTTTATGAGTTAAGGGAACTTTTTAAGATAATTTGAACCTAAACAAGAAAGGCCGACGGCCTTTCTTGTTTTTATAAAATGTAAATAGGTAGAGTTATACTTTTATTCCCTGAGATTGAAGATATGCCTTTGTTATGTTAGCACATTGTACAGGTGTTTTCGCTTTATCAGGAACAGAATCAAGTTCAACAATACCCCAGCCTTTAAATCCTATACTATTTAATGCTTTAAAAACTCCTGGTAAGTCAACTCTTCCCTGTCCTAGTTCTACCCACTGGTAGGCACTCCCGCCACTTACCGGATTTGGACGAACATCCTTTAAATGCAAAGCATTCAACCTGTCCTTATATTGCCTTATAGCTTTTACAGGATCGCCTCCGCCCTGGTGATAATGCGCAATATCTAAAAGAAACCGCACATTATTATTATCAGTGTTGTCAAGAATTACCTGAACTTCTTCAGGTGTTTGTCCAAGTTGACCCATGTGGTTGTGATAGTTAACTTGTACACCTACATCATGGGTTCGTTTACCAATTTGGTTTAGCAATTGTCCATATTTTTTAAGGTCCTCCGTTGAAGGATCCCCTGTTTTAGGGCGTGAAGAATTGGTGATCTGCATATTCTCTCCCCCTAAGGCTTTTACAAAATTAGCGTTACTTATATGAGTTTGAATAACAGCCTCATCATCTCCTGTATTAATGTTGGCATTTCCGCTTGAGAACATGGGGAATTCAAGTTTATGTTGCTCCAGCATTGCACGAACTTACTGAGGTTTTGTACCAAACTCTTTTAAAATATTAGATCGAAGTTGTATGCCTTTAAATCCCAGGCTTGCTATGTCCTTAATGGCTTGTACATCATTTCCACCCCACGTTATTGCAGAATAGCCCAGCTTTAAACCAGGCACGCCACTATTAGACTTTCTTGTAGCCATACAAGAAAAAAAAGGAAAACCAATAACAGTTAATCCTGTTTGGGATAAAAAATTGCGTCGGGAAATTATTGGCGGCATGTTATTTATTTTTATGAGTAAATGAAAAGATTGAAATAAGCTGTACCCTGTATCAAATATTTAAGCAAGTAAATGTATAAATAAAAAAAACGCTTTACATTTAGTAAGTGTTTGCAATGAGATAACATTCAATAGATAATTTTTTTTTAAAACAATTGCACCAATGAAAGTAATACAACAAATACCCCAAATAATTGGGCTTGCAGTTGGAGCGGTGTTTATATTTATTGGCTGGATAATAGAAAAAGTAATTAAATAATTTGTTATTCAGATAATACTAAAATGGGGTGGATACTAGTATTAACGATTGCTCGTGTAAACTTTCCACGCTAAAAACTACCTTTGAAACTGCTGCAAAATAATTTTATAACCGGGAAGATATAATGGCATTCAAAATCGAAAATTGGGAAAAACATTCTGACGAAAATCAAAAGAGGTACAAGAAATTTTTGCAGAGAGCCGAAATTAAAGAAGTCTTAAAGCAGTTGCCCGCATTGCATGATGAGGCGTTCTCCAAAATAGACTGTCTGAAATGTGGCAACTGTTGTAAAAGCTATAGCCCCCGTTTTAAAACCACTGATATCAAGCGAATAAGCAGGCATCTTAAAGTTAAAGAAAGTGCTTTCATTGATAAATACTTACGCCTTGATATCGATGGAGATTATGTAACCAAGACTGTCCCATGTCCTTTTCTTGGTGCAGATAATTATTGCAGGATATATGAAGAGAGGCCGGGCGATTGTGCCCGGTACCCCTACACAAACGAAGATGTTTTATTAAAAAGACAACAGCTAACTCAAAAAAATTCCACAGTTTGCCCGGCTGTTCATTTTGTTCTTCAAAAGCTTATTGAAGTCAAATAAGTTTTAGCTTCTTCTGCCACTTATTCTTGCCAGGTCATTGTCATTAATTTTGCTTATTATCATCCCCAATACTAAGCGCCTTTAAAACAAGCACGGCTTATGGCACATTTACCAAATCTAATACAAGACCTTGCATTAATACTATGTTGTGCAGCAGTTACCACACTTCTTTTTAAATGGCTACGGCAGCCCGTTGTTCTGGGTTATATTATAGCAGGAATACTTGTTAGTCCTAATTTTACTTTGTTGCCTTCCGTTACAGACCTTGAAGGGGTAAGAATTTGGGCAGACATTGGAGTAATATTTTTGTTATTCAGCCTGGGTTTAGAGTTTAGCTTTAAAAAGCTGGTAAAAATAGGTGGCACTGCTTCCATTACAGGAATCTTTGAAGTTTCATGCATGCTTGTTATTGGCTTTTTAACCGGGCGATTATTAGGTTGGTCTAAAATGGACAGCATTTTTTTAGGCGGCATTATAGCTATTTCTTCCACGACAATTATAATAAGAGCTTTCGATGAATTAAAAGTAAAGAACAGAAACTTTGCAGGGTCAGTTTTAGGTGTTTTGGTAATTGAAGACCTTGTAGCTGTAATGTTGCTTGTTATCCTTTCAACATTATCAGTTGGTAAACAGGTAGAAGGAGGGGAGCTTATAATGTCTCTCTTAAAGCTTGTGTTTTTTCTATGTCTATGGTTTCTGTCGGGAATTTTTCTTTTACCAGGCTTATTAAAAGCAGGAAAGAAATTTTTGACAGACGAAACCATGTTGGTGGTTTCAGTTGGATTATGTTTTTTAATGGTAGTGCTGGCAACTAAGGTCGGTTTCTCCTCCGCGTTAGGTGCTTTCGTGATGGGTTCGATACTTTCAGAAACTACACAGGCAGAAAAAATTGAAACACTTGTCGGTTCAGTAAAAAACTTATTTGGTGCGGTCTTTTTTGTTTCTGTAGGAATGTTAATTGATCCTTATGTTTTAATTCAATATGCTGCCCCTGTTATCATATTAACGGTAGTGGTAATTGTTGGGAAAACTATTTTTGTAACAACAGGTTCATTGTTAGCAGGACTACCCTTAAAGCAATCTGTTCAATCTGGCATGAGCATGTCTCAAATAGGAGAGTTCTCATTTATCATCGCCACGCTTGGGCTTTCCCTGGGGGTAATAAGTAATCATTTGTATCCTATTGCTGTGGGTGTATCTGTTATCACAACGTTTACAACACCTTATCTGATCCGTTTGGCTGATCCATTTTATTTGAGGTTGGAAAAGAAGTTACCGGAGAAATGGAAAAATTTGTTAAACAGATATAGTAGCGGGGCGCAGACCATTGAAGCAGAAAGTGATTGGAAATTATTATTAAGGTCATACGTCGCTTTAATAATAACGAATTCAGTGGTTATTATCGCATTGATTGTATTAGCGACGAGGTTTTTATCTCCTCTTATTTCGGCAAATATTGAGAATAAAATAGTAAGTCATATTATAACGACCATAATAACGCTTGCAGTTATGTCTCCCTTTATTTGGGCACTCACCATTAAAAAGATACATAACCATGCATACACCAACCTATGGCTTGATAAAAAATATAACCGTGGTCCGTTGGTAATCCTTGAAGTTGTTCGAAATGTGCTTGCTGTGGTGTTTCTTTTCGTTCTACTTAATCAACTGTTTATTCCCTCGGTTTCTATTGTAGTTGCTTTGTTGGTTTTGGTAGTTGTATTAGTCATTTTTAAAAAGCGCATGCAATTATTTTATAGCAGGATTGAAAGAAGATTTCTAATGAATCTGAATGCGCGAAATGTAATTGAAGGAACTGATATAAAGAATAATATTTCTCCATGGGATGCTCACCTTGCATATTTTGTTATAAGTCCGGATGGCGCATTTCTCGGCATTCCATTGCACGAACTTCGGTGGCGGGAAAAGTATGGGATTAACATTGCCGGCATTGAAAGAGGAAGGAAGAATATAGATGTTCCTGCAAGGAATGAGATGCTGTTTCCTTTTGATAAAATTGCAGTTATAGGAACTGATGAGCAGCTACAGCAATTTAGATATGTAGTGGAACCAACAGTTGAGACAGAGCAATTTGCAGGTAAAAAAAATGAAGTTTCACTACACAAAATTATTGTAGACAATCATAATAAATTGCGTGGTAAAACTATCCATGACTCCGGAATAAGGGAAAAAACCGGCGGTCTTATTGTAGGGGTAGAAAGAGATGGCAAACGATTAATTAACCCCGAATCTAAATTAATGTTTGAATGGGATGATATTATTTGGGTAGTAGGTGATTGGAAGAAAATAAAAGAGCTGATAAGAGAGTAGTGCAAGGCAACGAGGCAGAGGCAATGAGGCAATAAGGCAATGAGGCAATGAGGAAATGAGGCAATGAGGCTACAACTTACAACTTACAACCTACAACTTACAACTTCCTAACTGCCACTCAAATACTTTACAAAACATCTTTTAGCTATTGGCAGTATAGTTTCTTCCAGGGGATAAGCTAATTCAGTTTCAATATTATAAACGGCTGGGTTGGGCAGCTCTTTACGGTTTCTTATTAATTCATGTTTAATATTCTCCGGAGAGTTACTTACAGTACGCAGCCACTTATGAACAAAGTCGGTACGGATGCCACGATATTTTTCATCGTGCTTCTCAAAAATAGTAAGGCGGTATTGATACACGACAGTAGCATTGTAGTTGCCATCTTTAATTAATAAGTAACCTTCATTCACATCGAGAGGAATTAATCCTACCGGTTCAATGCTAAGCTTTGCTTCTACAAATTCATATATCTCTGCACCTGTTTGAATGGTAGTTTTTATGGTATTAGCAGAGTAACTAATAATGTCTTCCAACTCCTGCATCAGTTCATCATCTTCAATCATTCGTTCGTATACAAGTTGTAATTTTTTCATGTTCATATCAGACAACTGTTTGGGAAAATGTTCCTGCAAAAACTTTTTATTTTCCCTGAAGGCAATAATGTTATTGTAATGAAAAATTACATCAGCTAATTGTGGGTATAGCTTATTCTCGTGAAAGCATTTATTTACTTCCTGCAGATAGGCAAGGAGCGTGTACTTCTTCAATTCGAAATCTATGTAACCTTCTGCAAACCATGTTTCGGATAAGATGTTCATAGTAGAAGCTTTTTATTTCTTGAATATACTTTGTTTGACTTACGATTCTTACATCTGTTTAATAGGATTCATTTGTTTTAACAAACGTTGCTGCATGTTCAAAAAACCTTTGTGTTAACTCTGATATTTTTTGATTGATACTAACTTCTATTGTTCTTAAACTTCTATTTAATTTAGAAATAAAATTTAGAACACTTGAATAAATGATTTTGTGAATTATACCCTCGTAAAAATTTTCTTTTATAACTACAGTGTAGTTTTAATTTATATTTTCAGGATGGCTTTTTCTTTCATGATGGGGAGCATAAAGATCAAACAAAAGAGAAGTTTGAATAAAATTTTTAGTTGCAGTTGTACCATTTCTTCTTAAATCAAAATCATGTATCCAACCCATTTGCATTCCAAGGTATTTATTGAAATTATATATCAATCCTGCACACCAGCGGTTCTTCTCAAAAATTGGATTGGTATCAGTTAAAAAAACTTCATCATAAATCATAAGATGTAAGAGG
>MWVX01000209.1_pt1 | contig 16676 bp, 21 predicted proteins | sample 1047311 | NCBI WGS metagenome assembly MWVX01 (sample SAMN06349984, study PRJNA376086) | soil metagenome | isolation source: MtG-4 sample Antarctic (ecotone) soil | place: Antarctica | collected 2015-01-13 | reverse complement strand
TTTCTGTATCATCTGATGTTACTTCTCCTCCCTTTATTCTTGAAAATGAAACAGAGCAGGGAGCATGGGATATCATAGTTGATTCACCTGAACCATTGGGCGGAACTGATCTTGGAGTATTGCTTCCGAATGGAAAAATATTTTATTGTCATAACACTGAAGACCCATTTGTATTTGATCCGCAAAATAATAATGTGGAACTGATAACAGGAGATGATGCTGTTCAGGGTTGTGTCGGGCCTGTATTGCTACCCGAGGGTAAAGTAATTTTTGCGGGCGGAACAGATATGGATGTTTATGGTCCGGGAACAAAAAATGTTAAAACTTATGATCCTGTAAATGACCTGTGGGAGGACATGCCCGATATGCTGGATTATCGCTGGTATCCGACCATTACCAAACTTGCAGATAACAGGTTGCTGATTACAGGTGGCGGTGGTTTGGATAATCCCGTGCGTGTAAAGACTACTGAAATTTATGATCCGGCAACAGGCACTTCAGAGTGGGTTGATGATATTGCTATTGGCAATGAAGTTTCACCCGTCGTATTGTTGTATAACGGAAAAGTTTTGATGACACATCGCCCTCCTCAATTATTTAATCCGGCAGATAATCAATGGGAGTTAGCGGATGATTTTGTGCAGGGAAACCGATCGCCGGGTGGTGAACATAGCGACCATGAATTGGTGCTGCTTCCTGAAGGAAAAGTAGTTGCTGTCGGATATAAATCTTTTTCAAATTCGCCCGGAAATTTTATTGAATTCTATAATCCCAACACCGATAACTGGTCGCTCGGCGACAATTTTTCACCGGTTCGCTCGCAGGCAAAAGCATTGCTGACTCCTGATAAAAAAATACTTGTGATGGCGGGTTATAAGGAAGAAGCTTCCGATCCCACTCCAACAAATGTCTATGGCTTTATGGGCATTACAGATTTGTATGATCCTTACAACGGAACATGGCGCCGCCTCGATGATCTGAATTATAAACGTGAATATCATTCTCTGGCCATACTTGTTCCCGACGGCAGAATTATAATTACAGGTGGAGAAGGCGCTCCGGGTAACGAGCCACCTTTCAGCGTGATCGAAGCATTCACACCGCCTTATTTGTTGAGAGGCGTGCGACCGGAAATAAATGGTCTTTCATCAACAGATTTTCAAAGAAGTCAAACCGTAAACTTTTCAATTTCGAAAACCAAAAATCCTACTTCTGTAATATTGATGTCGAATGCCGTTGTAACACATTTCATGAATTCAGGAAACAACCGTTACATCGAGCTTCCCTTTACAAAAACAGGAACTATGGTTAATGCAACGTTGCCATCCGATTCTGTTGCATTGCCCGATGGATATTATATGCTGTTCGCCATGGTGGATGATATTCCATCAACCGCAAAAATTGTAAGAATACAAGGCAGTGTATGGAAAATACAAGGGCAAGCTGAAATAACATTATTACCCGGCATCCTGATGTTCCCAAATCCGGCTTCAGAGGAAGTTACATTACAGTATTCACTACAGAAAGAGCAAAATATAAAAATCTCACTACATGATGCAGGTGGAAAAGAAATTAAAATATGGCAATCAGGTATTCAGCCAAAAGGAACACATAGCCAAACGCTTAATTTAAATGGATTAGCAAAAGGATCATACATGATCATTATGAAAGGTGATCATGAGGAAATGAAAGCAAAATTAATTGTGGATTAACCTCAAGAAAAATTCAATTAATGGAAAAATTTTTCTACAAATGATGGGGATAACCTTTGCATTAGCTGGGTGTCAATCAAATGATAAAAAGATAGATGCTGAAAAAGAAAAGCAGGAAGTAATTAATGTATTAGCTCAATACATCAGCAGAGGAAAAGCTTGACACCACAGGCACTGCAAAATTATTTCATGCGGACTCCAGAGTATTTGAATCAGGGAGCTTTGAAGGCAATTATCAGAAGTATGAAACAGAACATCTCGGACCCGAATTTTCGGAGTTTCTCACATTCAAATATTTTCATTACGTAGCAACAGTTGATATTGATATGCCTTATGCCTTTACTTTTGAAATCTATAAAATATGAAATACTGGTAAAGGAAGACAGCACAATTGCATTGCGGGATGGTGTCGCTACATCTGTTTTAAAAAAAGGAAAACGATCAGTGGAAAATTGTTGTGAGCCATAATTCATCTCATAAATAAAATTCAATGAAAAAAATTAAGGTACTTTTTTTTACTCTGCTATTAATTGTCTCTGCTCATGCAGATGCGCAATATTCTGTTAGCGGAACAGTGGCTGATGCAATCACTTCGTTACCTGTAGCATCAGTACGCATTATTTTATATAATTCAGATACATCTTATTTTTTTGAAACGAGGACAAATGCATCCGGCAATTATTTATTATCAGCAGTCCCTCCAGACGTTTACACTATTGGAATAGCAAAACAGGGAAAAGATTATTTGGATACTACTCTTAATATCATATCAGATATAACAGATATTAATTTTTATTTATATGACGAAGCACAAAAGGGCGAATGGAATATTATCGTCAATTCACCAGAGCCGTTAGGAGGCACTGATTTAGGTATATTATTGCCTAACGGAAAAATCTTTTATTGTCATGATACAGAAGAGCCATTTTTATTTGATCCTTTAATAAATGATACAGTTATTTTTATAGGTGATGATAGTGTGCAGGGTTGTGTCGGTCCATTATTATTGGAGGATGGTAAAGTGATTTTTATGGGTGGGACGTTGGAGGAAGTTTATGGGCCTGGAAGTAAGAAAGTGAAAACCTGGAATGCAGAAGCAAATGTGTGGCAAACGATTTCGCCGCTTCTTGATTACCGTTGGTATCCAACTGTTACCAGTTTACCAAATGGAAAGATATTGGTTGCAGGTGGGGGTGGATTAGATAATCCTGTACGTGTAAATACTTCCGAGCTATACGATCCTTTTACTGGAGAACAATCATTGACAGATACACTCGCTCTTGGTAATGAGGTTTCTCCCATTTTGTATTTATATACAGGTGAAGTGCTAATGACGCATCGTCCGCCTCAATTATTCGATCCGCTAACGAATCAATGGGATTTGGCTGCAGATTTTGTGCAGGGAAACAGGATGGCTAATGGCGATCATTCTGATCATGAATTAGTATTAATGCCTTATGGTGATGAACGTGCAATTGCAATTGGATATAAATCTTTTATCCCTGGTGTGTATGGTAACATGGTGGAGATTTATAATGCAGCAGATGATAGCTGGAGTTTGGGAAATAATTTTTCTCCCGTACGATCCCGTGCAAAAACTGTAATGATGCCCGATAAAAAAATTCTTGTAGTTGGCGGATACAAAGAAGATATAACTGATCCTTCGGAAGTCAATGACTGGGGCTATATGTTTCTTACAGATGAATATGATCCGTATGCAGATTCATGGAGAAGGCTTGATGATATTAATTATGCAAGAGAATATCATTGTAATACGATACTGGTTCCTGATGGCAGATTGATTGCTGTTGGTGGTGAAGGTCAGCCGGGTAATGAGCCTCCATTCAGTGTGATTGAAGCATTTACACCTCCTTATTTATATCGTGGAGTTCGCCCAGTAATTACATCAATTGATAATGATGAATATGTAAGGGGAGATGAAATTAATCTAAATGTAAAATTTGCTGATTCAGTAACTTCTGTTCAGTTAATGTCAAATGCAGTGGTTACTCATTTTATGAATTCAGGTAATAATCGTTTTGTTGAATTAAATTTTACTCAAACAGGAAATGCAATTACAGCCTCAATTCCACCTGATTCTGTAATCCTGCCTAACGGATATTATATGTTATTTACAATGGTGGATGATATTCCTTCAATTGCAAAAATTATTCATGTTTCGGGTACATCAATTCCTCTTAATATTGAATCCTCACAGCTTGATCTGAATAATGATATAAATATTTATCCAAATCCCGCAACAAGCTTCGTGACTATAGATGGATTAACATCAGCAAAATTTTATGTAATTACTTTGTATGATGTCCATAACAGAATGATAAAAACTTATCAGCAAATGGTTTCTGATAGCAAAGCTAAAATTGAATTACCTGCTCTCGCATCAGGAATGTATTTTATCCATGTTAGATCAGGAGCTGATTCAATTTATAAAAAATTGATTATTCAACAACAATGAAAAAAGGTTAACGGAAGGGATTCGATTATTCGAGCAGGATCCTCAAACCAGAGCGCTCTGTTTTACTTTCCTTGAAAAGAGGAAATAAATTTCCATATGATTTCGGGTTTCAGCTATTCGCCGTATCAATAAGCATTATGCTCAATAGACTGATTAAATACTCATTTAATAAACACAGAAATTATTAATTATGGTTAAAGTAGCGTATCAATTGTTTCATCGCAGATTTACCTTGCTTTTAATTCAATGCTAAAATTTTTAACTTTGAATAAATTGGAGAGATATGAAAGATTATTATTGCCGGAATAAAAGACAATATATTAGCTTATATATAAAAGGTCTTGAAACTTATGATGATGAATTAAATGATGATTTAAAGTCAGCACTGGATGAGGCAATTGCGGATGTAGAGAAAGGAAAGGTGATGACAAATAAGGAAGCGTCAGAACAGTTTAAAAGATGGGGGTAACGATTGTCTGGTCAATACCTGCAACTGTTACATCAGGAAACTGTATGAATCACAAATAAATTATTTTCAGACCGATTACTGTCTGCTTAAATCTTTCCATAGTTCAATATAAATTAAATTATTTAGATGGATTTATCAATTGCTTATCTCAATGATGTACATGGTTACCTTGAAACCCATCCGGAATTATTTTATAAGGGGGACACGGAAATTATAGAAATGGCAGGTGGTTATGCACGTATTGCTTCCTTAATAAATGACATTCGCACGAATAGTTCCCACACGCTATTATTTGATGGCGGAGACACTTTTCATGGCACCTTACCATTAGTAGAATCAAAGGGTAAGGCGATACTTCCGATTCTAAATAAAATGGGCTTTAGTGCTATGGTAGGTCACTGGGATTTTGGCTATGGCTCTAAACAATTAAAGCACTTGATATCTGAACTTAATTTTCCGATGCTGGGAGTTAACATTTATAATGAAGATGGCCGCCTTTTCCTTCCGCCATATATTATTACAGAGGTTGAAGATTTAAGAATTGGAGTGATTGGAATTTGTTCGGATATAATAGATAAAACAATGCCTAAACATTTTAGTAAAGGATTGAAAATTACAAATGGAACTAAAGAATTACCTGAGTATATTAACAAATTAAAGAATGAACGGGCAGATCTTATCATCCTGCTTTCACACAATGGCTTTCCCCAGGATATGGCTTTACTTAAAAATACTCCCGGTATTGATGTATGTCTGAGTGCGCACACACATAACAGGTTATACGAAACAGTAATAATAAATAATACCATCCTGATTCAATGCGGCTGCCATGGCTCTTTTTTGGGTCATCTTCAATTAAATATTCAGGAGAAAAAAATTGCTGCCCATGATTATAAATTAATCAAAGTAGCTGAGGCGATAGTTGCGGATAAGGAAATAGAAAATATTGTTAATGAAATAATGAAGCCTTACCAAAATCTGAAAAGGACTGTAAGAGGAAAAACCCTAGCACTCCTGCATCGGTATAATACAATAAACTCGTCGATGGATAATCTTTTATTGTCCGCAATTAAATTCGTAAGTAATACTGACCTTGCCTTCTCAAATGGCTGGCGTTATGGTGCGCCCATTGCAGATGGCCGGATAACCGAATGGGATTTGTATAACATCATACCAATGAATCCCCCTGTGTCCACAGTTGACCTTACCGGATTGGAAATTATTGAAATGTTGGAGGAGAATCTGGAGCGGACTTTTTCGCCGCATCCGATGAATCAATTAGGAGGCTATGTAAAAAGATGCCTGGGGCTAAAAATAAATATGAGAATAGAAAATCCTAAGGGATATCGGATTCAGGAAATATTTGCAGGTGACGAGCCTCTGGATAAAAATCAATACTATAAAACAAGCTTTGTAACTTCTCAGGGAGTGCCAGAGAAATTCGGGAGGCATAGAGCAGAAATGCCGATAAATGCAGTAACAGCAATGACTGAATTTTTAATCAAAAATCCAGAACACAATATTTTTGATTTTACAGCTTTCACTTTGGTGTAACTTAATTATTGAAGCAGAGCCGAATACATAGCTCCGAATCTGATCATGACCATTCTTAACTTTACACTATGGAATTAGATAGTTTAATTGAATTCAAATCTTCACCGCAAATAAAAGAAAAACTATCTGCTTATGGAATTGCTAAAACTTTTTCAGAAGGAGATATTATTTTAAATGAAAACTCATACATAAAGGCTATTCCCATAGTAACAAATGGAAGTCTCAGAGTGATGCGGACGGATGAAGACGGCAGAGAGATTTTATTGTATTACATCAAACCGGGGGAAAGTTGCATTATGTCTTTTTTAGGTGGTATGCACCACGATACAAGCAAAGTAAAAGCTATTGCAGAGGAAGAAACTGACATACTCTTTATTCCCATTGAAAAGGTGAGTTTTCTTATCAAGGAATATCCCGAGTGGCTGGACTATATTTTCCGCCTGTATCATAAACGCTTTGAAGAATTACTGGAAGTGGTAAATGCCATAGCCTTCAAAAAATTGGACGAACGGCTATTGGATTTCATCAAAAAGAAAAGTGAACTCACAAATAGCCACACCCTGTATGTAACCCACGAACAATTAGCTAAGGAGTTAGGGACTGCACGTGTAGTTGTTTCCCGACTTCTCAAACAAATGGAAGATGAGGGCCTGGTGACGTTAAGCAGAAATAAAATTTCCCTTGTGTAACAAAAGTAGCTGGGCAGCATTTTTTATTGGTTTATCTTTGCATATGATTCACTTTTAAAGTAAACAAATGAAAACAAATAAGTAAACAAATGAAAACAAATATGGGAACCGTGGATAGAGTTGTGAGGATACTTATTGCAATCATAGTCGCAGTGCTTTATTTTACTCATCAGATTTCAGGAACTGCCGCCGTTATTCTCTTAATTTTTGCGGGTATTTTTATCATAACAGGTTTTGTGGGTACTTGCCCGCTGTATTTGCCTTTCGGCATTTCAACAAGAAAAAAACAGCTGTAATATGGATTGGCATAATGGTGCCATCATTGCTTTAATTGGTGTGGTTGCCGGATTACTTGGCGGCATGCTGGGCCTGGGTGGGGCTATCATTATAATTCCTGCTTTGGTTATGTTGTTGGGCTATTCGCAGCAAATGGCACAAGGCACCGCATTAATTATGATGGTACTTCCTGTTGGCGCATTAGCAGCTTTTCAATATTATCAAAAGGGGTTTATTGATATAAAAGCTGCTTTGATTATGGCTGCATTCTTTTTTGTTGGCGGCTTCTTCGGTGCAAAGTTCGCCACAGAAATTCCGCAGGATATTTTAAAAAAAATATTTGCAGTAATGCTCGCAGGCATTGCAATTAAAATGTGGTTTCAAAAATAATTTCAGTATGTAACAAAAGTAACTCTGCCGCAAAATTCATCTACCGAACTTTGCATCACGAACCAAAAGTTGAGATATGGAAATCAAACAATTTGAAGATAAAAATTTAGCTCACTATTCTTATGCAATTATGAGTCATGGAGAAATTGCCCTGATTGACCCGGCAAGGAATCCGCAACCCTATTATGATTTTGCGAAGCAACACTATGCAAAAATCAAAGCAATAATCGAAACCCATCCGCATGCTGATTTTGTAAGCGGTCATTTAGAAATCCACAACACAACCGGAGCTCCTATCTATGCAAGTAAATTAGCTGACGCAGAATATCCGCATCAAACTTTTGATGAAGGAAATGCAATTGTTTTAGGTAAAATCACTTTAAAATCATTAAACACTCCGGGACATTCTCCCGACAGCATCAGCATTATAGCTATTGATCAAAATGGTAAACAACATGCTGTTTTTACAGGCGACACGTTATTTATTGGCGATTGCGGCAGACCGGATTTGAGGGAACAGGATGGAGTTGTTACTGCTAAAAGAACAGCTTTAGCAAAACAAATGTATCACTCACTCCGCAACAAGTTAATGATTTTGCCCAATGATGTTTTGCTTTATCCTGCACACGGGGCAGGCAGTTTATGTGGAAAAGGTTTAAGCGAACAAAACAGTAGTACCATTGGTGCAGAAAAAACCAGTAATTGGAGTTTGCAAAAGATAAGCGAAGAAGAATTTGTAAAAGAATTATTGACGGACCAGCCCTTAATCCCAAAATATTTTTCCTTTGATGTTGCAATAAATAAAAAAGGGGCAGAAGCATTCGCAACAAGCATTTCAAAAGTAGAAAAAAGGCAACCAGTTACCTCTGAACAGAGTGCAAAGTCTCTTCATCCTGATATGCCGATAATTGATACACGACCACAGGAGCAATTCAAAAAGGCGCATTTGAAAAACGCCATCAACCTGATGAATGATAACAAATTTGAAACATGGCTGGGGAGCATTGTAAATCCTTATGAAAAATTTTATTTGATTTCTGAGAATGAAACTGTGTTGAATCAACTGATTGAACGCACCGCAAAGATTGGATATGAAAAGCAAATTGAGTCAGCCTTTGTTTCAGATTTCGGAAATACTGAAATGATTTTTTTTGATAGTAAAGCGCTAAAAAATAATGAAGAAGCATTCACCATTGTGGATGTTCGCAATCATTCAGAAGTAAAGGCACAAAAGATTTTCTCAAGTTCCATTCATATTCCACTGTACGAACTAAGAGAACGCACAAATGAAATACCTACGCATAAACCGATAGTAGTTCATTGCGCAGGTGGATACCGCAGTGCTGCTGGTAGCAGCATAATAAAAGCTAAATTAAACGGTACCACGCAAGTATTCGATTTAAGTGAAGCCATAAAAAAATTTCAGAAATGAATTTTATATTAAAACATAAGCTCACCATCATAGGTATTGTAGTTGGAGCAATTGGTGGTTATCTCTACTACCATTTTATTGGGTGTGCAAGCGGCACTTGCGCCATTACTTCAAAGCCGTGGAACAGCACGTTATATGGTGCAATGATGGGCGGTTTGTTGTTTAGCATGTTTAAAAAAGAGACTAAAACCGAATAAAAATGAACACAGAAAAAATTATCAAAGAACATCAGGGCACAATCGTAGATGTACGAACACCAGAAGAATTTCATGGTGGGAATGCTATAGGTTCAATCAACATTCCTTTACAGGAAATCCAGCAGCGGATAGATGAACTAAAAAGCCTGAGAACACCGTTAGTGCTTTGTTGTGCATCGGGCAACCGGAGTGCAATGGCAACACAAATGCTCAGGCAACAAGGCATTGAATGTTGTAATGGCGGCTCCTGGTTAGATGTAAATTATTATCAATCTCAGACCCTTTTAATAAAATGAGAAACATTCTTAAACAACTATTCGGATTTGGTAATAAAGTGGACTGTGCCGAATTAGTAAAACAAGGCGCAATTATATTGGATGTCCGGACCAAAAAAGAATTTGCGACAGGACATATCGAAGGCTCACTCAATATTCCGGTTGATACTCTGAGTAACAATTTGAGCAAGCTCAAAGACAAGAATATACCAGTCATTACCTGCTGCGCATCGGGTATGCGAAGTGCTTCAGCAAATAAGATATTAAAATCTAACGGCTTTGCGCAGGTTCATAATGGCGGGAGTTGGAGTAGTTTACAAAACAGAATTATGTAGCAATTTAAAATTGAAAAAAATGCATTCTATTGGACTTGATAAAACAAAAAGCAAATTACTTGCTGACAAACTAAATAATTTATTAGCTGACTATATGATGCTTTATCAAAATACCCGTGGCTTACATTGGAATATCAGGGGTGAAAAGTTTTTTGAACTGCATTTAAAGTTTGAAGAACTCTACACCAATCTGTTGTTAAAAGTGGATGAGGTTGCAGAAAGAATTTTAACCCTGGAGGCAACGCCTCTTCACACTTTTGACGATTATCAGAACACGGCCAAAATAAAATGTGTAAAAAATGTTTCAGATGGTAAAGAGGGAATTAAATCAATTATAAAAGCATTTGAAATATTAATAATTAAACAAAGGGAAATACTCAATCTTTCTAATGATGCGGGAGATGAAGGGACAAATGCACTAATGAGTGATTACATCCGTGAGCAGGAAAAATTAGTGTGGATGTATTCGGCTTATCTAAATAAATAAAACCATGAAAGAAAGACTATTAACCGGCTGGACATTTATACGGGCATTATATCTTGTAATTGGAAGTGTAGTAATCATTGAATCTGTAATGCGCAGTCAATGGTTTGGTGTTGCCCTTGGCGGATACTTTGCCGCAATGGGATTATTTGCTTTTGGCTGTGCAGCAGGATCTTGTTTTGGAGGCAATTGCCGTTACGAACCTGAAGAAAATATAAAAACAAATTTCACGGATGTGGATTTGAAAAAGTAAACAGCTGAACTAGTAAACAGCTGAACTATTATGTGGCAATGCAGTAGTTTTTAGGGATTTTTGAAACAGTAAGAAAAGATACAAACAATGAAATCAATCAGAATTTTATCACTTCTCTCGCTTCTAACCTTTGCAGGAATCCGTTTTTCATCATGTCAAACGGTATCAGAAAAAAATATTGAAGCGCAGACAGAAATCAATAAGCAAAAGGTTAATGAAAAATTATCTGCCGATGCATTTGAATCAAAATTAAGCACAACGGAAAATAGTCAATTAATTGACGTGAGAACACCTGAGGAATATGCTCAGGGATTTATTGAGGAGCAATAAATGTAAATTTCTACGATGCGGATTTTTCGACGCAAGTTGAAGCCTTAGATTTAGATAAAGAGTTACCTGTATTTATATATTGCGGCGTTGGGGGAAGAAGTGGAAAAACGGCAACATTATTAGTTGAAAAAGGATTTAAAGAGATCTATGATCTGCAAGGCGGTTTTACTGGGTGGGTAAATCAAAATAAACCCGTCAAACGATGAAATGTATTCAAAAGCATACAATTGTTATACTTATCATACTATTCTTCGGCATCAGCAATTTGGTTGCTCAGGTTGAAAGTAGTGCATATAATCTCATGCTGAAGAGTATGCTTTCCCGCTCCGTTCCTGAAATTACTGTTGATTCACTGGAAAAAATTTCTTCGCCGGTTGTATTGCTTGATGCACGGGAAATGAATGAATACGATGTAAGCCATATTAAAAATGCAAAACATGTAGGGTACGAAAATTTTTCAATCAACTCATTAAAAAGCATACCCTTAGATGCAGGCATTATTGTTTATTGTGCAGTGGGATACAGAAGCGAAAAAATTGCTGAGAAATTAATCGCAACAGGATATAAAAATGTCTTTAACCTTTATGGGGGCATTTTTGAATGGAAAAATCAGGGCAATAATGTGTATAATCAATCTGGAAAAACCAACAAGATACATGCATACAGTAAAGCATGGGGTATTTGGCTTAATGAGGGTGAAAAGGTATATACAAAATAAATGGCAGAAACCTATTTAGGAATATTTACCAATTCATTCCGGGAATACTGGAATTATTTGCAACACGAACTATTATATCCCTCCCTTCATAATTATTTTTATTGGTTGATCGCACTCTCTTTAGCAGTATGGCTTTTAGAAATTATTTTCCCCTGGCGAACAACACAGCCAATTGTAAGAAAAGACTTCTGGCTTGATGGCTTTTACATGTTCTTCAATTTTTTTATTTTTTCACTCATCGGTTTTTACGCTATATCAAATGTCGTTACACAGGCTTTTAATGATTTCCTTTTATTATTCGGAATAGAGAATATAGTTGCAGTTAATATACAGAGATCGGCTGTATGGATACAATTTATTTTGATGTTTGTTATTGCAGATTTTATACAGTGGAATATTCATCGGTTGCTGCATAAAAGTCCGAAATTATGGGAGTTTCATAAAGTGCATCATTCAGTAGAAGAAATGGGATTTGCCGCACATCTCCGGTTTCACTGGATGGAAAGTGTTATCTACAAAACGCTTCAATATATTCCTTTAGCCATGATCGGTTTTGGATTAAAAGATTTTTTTATCGTTCATATTATTGCAGTTGCAATCGGACATTTGAATCACAGCAATCTTCAGCTTACCTATGGACCACTGAAATATATTTTTAATAACCCTGTCATGCACATCTGGCATCATTCGAAAGAGCTTGTTGACAAAACTCATGGAGTAAATTTCGGCTTATCATTAAGTATATGGGATTATATATTTAAAACGGCATACATCCCTCAAAGCGGCAGAGATATTGAACTTGGCTTTAATGAAGTTGAACACTATCCGCAAAATTTTTTCGGGCAAATGATGGCACCGTTTAAAAAAAGAACATAGATTATCGTAACTGATATTGAACCCCCACGGATCTTTAAAAAAGAATGAAAAAAATAGAAATATCCAAACCTTCGTAAGTTAATCATCTGGTTCAGCGAGTTTATAGGGCATACATAAAACATAATGAGGGCCATGAGTTTTAAGATATGCCTGTTTGTTCCTCTCGCACCTGTATCTAATATTCCATTCACAAATTTTCTTGCTGTATCGCAATCAAATACCAAAATAATATCTCTTTATTTTCAGTCCAGATTTCCCTCCATTGCATTCGTGCTTTGTAAGGTGAAAATTGATAAGTATGATACTCAGTTACAACCCTGTCAAGTTTGCCTGATGAATCATATTGATGAATGATCTTGGTATATGAGATTGCTTTTTTTTGCTGCCACATTTCCAATCCCCCTGATTTAATAATACACTCCTTAATAATTTTTCCGAAGGTATCATCAGGCAAGTTTGAATAGACATTGTGTTGCAAATTGTCAGTTTGTAATTATTTTTTCTGATGATTGATTGCAGGCATTAAAGATTAAAAGTGAGAATTAAGATTAAAAAAAAGGTTGTAAGAAAATTTTTCATGTTTTATTTTATGTATTATAAGCAACTAATAATTTTATAATACAAATATGATTCGTGCTTTTATCTGATTGATGAGAAATTAAAAATTGAATCTGGATGGCTTTCAAAAAACTTAACATTCATATTCTACATAAACTGAAGTTTGATAGAGTAGGAACCTGAAATTACATCATAAGCATCTTCACAATCAGTGTCACTGTTTGTCAATTTACGAATCATAAATTTTTTGCATAATGCCATTAAAATATCAAAAAATTACAATTTTACCTTCTTGTAGATTCAAAATATAAATAACTTATAAATAATATACCCAGATTACCTTGTAAAGTTTACTGACATTTGACTAATTTTATATCTAATAATTAAATAAGTAGTATGAATAGGCGTATAAAAAAAGCAATTATCTGTCAGCACATTGAAAATTATACAATTGATTCAAGCTTAAATTCAACTTATATTCCAACTGATGGTGATGTTGCATTGTTTGAAGTTCTCGTCATTGGAAAACACAAAACAATTCAATCAGACACAAAGCGGATTGTTTCCCTTGTGGAAGGAGATCATATTATGGCAGCATTTGCAAATCGTTATGCAACATCTCAATTTGAGGGTTATGTGCCCGAAGAGCCGATGGAAATTGTTGACATTTTGGGTGCAGGAGGAGCAATGGGAATTGTAAAAACAAAAAATGCTTCACTTGATGAAGTGGAACCTACAAAGGTTCGTCTGATTGGTTATGCGAAAGGCATGGATAATAAAATAATTAATACAAAATTTTATCATACCAATAAAATTGCGTTTAATGGAAAAATACCAAACAATGCAAAAGTTATTTTATCCGTAGGTTCTGGTATGGACAGCGGCAAAACAACAACAGCCGGTTATCTTGCCAGAGGGCTGAAAACAACAGATAAAACAGTTGCCTTTATTAAGCTTACGGGAACAAGTTATACAAAAGATAAAGATTTCGTATATGATTGCGGAGCTGATGTAACCATTGATTTTACAGATGCAGGATATCCATCAACATATATGTGCAGCAAAATGGAAATTTTAAATGTGTATCAAACATTGTTAAAACAACTTGAAACTGAATCCCCGGACTACATTGTAATGGAAATTGCAGATGGATTACTCGAAAGGGAAACAGACTTTTTATTGCGAGATAAAAATTTTATGAGCACCATTCATAATGTAATATTTTCATGTGGTGATAGCCTTGGTGTTTTTTATGGTATACAACTACTAGATGAGATGGGCATATCCCCGGTTGCAGTGTGCGGACGATTTACAATGAGCCCGCTTTTAATAAATGAAGTAAAAGCAAAATCTGACATACCTGTTTTAGATATTGATCAACTTGCGAGCGGAGAATTTGTTGAATTGTTCGATAAATCAACAGTAGTTTCGCAACATGCTAAACAAAGCAAAATTAATTAAGAACTTTCTGCAGCAAAACAAAAGCATCATTTCAGGAGCTTTTATTCTTGGCTTTTTAAGCATCCTGTCTACCATCCTTATTCCCATATTTATTGGTAAATATTATCAGCTGGCATTGCATTCAGGTTCAGCAAGGGGGAAAATTTTTGATAGCCTGCTTGGGAAAGTTGATAATATTCAAACCTACTTTGTATATTTCATCATTCTGTTAATTTTAAAATTCCTGTTTAATTACTTCGAAAAATATTTTACTGGAGTGAGTGGTGAATTATTTTCCAAATATCTCCGCGAATTCTTATTTGGAAGGCAACTAAGAATGAAAACGGAGTTGTTTGAAAGAAAATCAACAGGTGCATATTTATTGCGCTATAGTGGCGATTTAATATCTCTTCAAAATTATCTCACAAAAGGAATTATTGCTTTTGTAAATGACAGCATTTTCATACTTACAGCAACAATTCTTTTTTTTTTCATAAATGTACCGCTTACCCTCATTGTAGCCATCACATTCCCCTGTATATATCTGATCAACTCGATTTTAAATAAAAGGTTAAAACACCTCACCAGGAAAAGAAGAAATGTACGTTCTGATAATCTTGCATTTGTTGCCACAAGGCTCAAAGCATTACTCACAATAAAAGTATTTAACAGGGAACCGGTAGAGATAAATAAATTTATAGAGCGCTCAGATAAATTATTCAGATACGGGAAAAAATATTATGCAAGATATGCCCTTAACAGTGCAATATTTCTATTTCTTCTGTATCTCATGCTAACAATAATTCTTTTCACAGCTTATATGATTTTACAAGATAAAAATACAACTCTTGATGGCGGAATTATTTTGATGTATATCATGCTTACAATAACCACAATTCCGGTTTATAAAAGAATATTAAAAGTAAACATGGTCTGGCAGGCAGGAAATGTTTCTTTTACAAAATTATTGCAGATCATAAATTCAGAGGAAGAAGAAAAAAATGAAAAAGGAATTGAAATAAACCTAACCCGTGGTGATATTCAGATAAAAGATTTAAGTTTTTCCTTTAATAACAAGCCGATATTTAATAATTTTTCACTCGAAATTCCCGGTCGTAGCATCAATGTTATAACCGGTTTACAGGGATCTGGGAAAAGCACATTGCTAAAATTACTAACAGGCATTTACGTTCCTGAAAAAGGAAATGTTTATATTGATAAAATGGATATCAATAATATCAGCAGACATTCACTCAGAAAAAACTGCATAATGGTTTCTCAGGAATTGACTCTGCTTGGTGAAACTATTTTCGAAACTATTTCTTACAGCAGAAAAGAAGAGAAAAGGAAAGCGGCAGAAAATATGTTACATGCCCTGGGTTTCAAAATTGATGGTCAAGAAAATATACTTGATCATCCGGTGGAGGAGAGTGGAAGAAATTTATCATCAGGGCAAAAAAAAATATTAATGATCGCCAGGGCCTTGCTAACTAAGAAAAAAATTATATTGCTGGACGAACCATTTAACGAACTTGACAATTTTTATAAAATGAAAGTAATTGCACTGCTGAATCATCTGAAAACAAATCATACAATCATAATAATTGACCAGTGTAATCATGATGCATTGAATTATGATAATCTAATCCAATTAAATCCAATACAATAAATAATGATGAAAAACAATTTATATTTTCTTCTTTTATTCTGTATTTTGGTTACTTCCTGTACCAAACAACCCGGCATTGGTGGCGAAGCAAGTATTACAGGAAGAATTTATGCAAATCATTACAATTCCACATTCACAGTTCTTCTCAATTCATATTATGTACCGGATACTTATGTATATTTAATTTTCGGAGATGATATAAACTATGGCGCAAGAATTAACACAAATTATAATGGAGAGTTTGAGTTTAAATACTTATATCCGGGCGATTATACAGTATACACGTATTCCATTGACTCGGCAGCAATAGTAAATTTTGTAGAAGATCCTCCCGATTCGGCAATGATAAGGCAAGTTACTATAACAGATAAAAACGAAATTATAGATGTGGGAGATATTCTTATTTATGAATAAATTGGAATGAAAAAACTTATTATTATTTTCTGTCTGTGTGCTATATCAAATATTTCCTTCTCACAAAGTGGAAACAGACGAGCAAAAAGTATATTAACGCAAACTTATAAATTACAGGATTCTATTTTG